>TARA_R100000808_G_scaffold8535_3_pt1 | contig 14319 bp, 19 predicted proteins | sample TARA_R100000808 | Tara Oceans TARA_R100000808 (sample SAMEA2622852) | marine metagenome | biome: marine biome (ENVO:00000447); feature: marine epipelagic mixed layer (ENVO:xxxxxxxxx); material: "saline water (ENVO:00002010), including plankton (ENVO:xxxxxxxx)" | depth 140 m | reverse complement strand
CATTGGCTCTTCCATTAGGTAGTACGCAATGACCGAATCCATGTATGGATAGGCTTTATGGACTGACGATCCCGACAGGGCCACAACGATGACGTAATGCCCTGCGCCAAGACGCATGTTTCTCCGTTGTTCCGCGACCCATTTTCTTTCTGTAGAACTTGGGTAAAATTTTGTTTCAAATATGTGCGGAACTTTCGCCTTGCTGTGAAGTGCTTCAGAGTAGTTCTTATTTAATTTCTTGTGCCGCTCTTCTTTGTCACCGTTGTACAAAGAGTGGTTTGGCAACAGCAATAATCCCTGCTCGATAATGCAACTTAGATTTATGACGCTAGGGAAAATCCTACGAAGTCGTTTCCAGTAAGGCCCAAGTTCTTCGTTAGGAATTTGATCCGTGGCTTGGATCAAGAGTTCATCGACATTCGGGTCGTTTTTTAGAATGGAGTACCCGTTCTCCGTGACATTGACGCAAACCTTTTTCCCCTGCGCTTTTAAAAGAGGAAAGATTGAACTTATTTGAAGTAGATCACCAAAACCGCCGTACCTAATTAAGCAGACGGTATTTTCCCGTTTACCCCCTAGTTCTTCGTTGCTTATGTCTTGCCATTTCTTTTTAGGGAGATGAGTTACCCTCATCTACACATCACTCGATTCAACTTTTTCACAGGTTTTGGTTTCAGTGTTCCATTGGTAGCCGGGAGTGTTATTACAAAGTTGCATTAACTGCCCTTCAGTTGGCTCAGTGGCTTCTTTATCTAATAAACCCAAATTACGAGCCTCCTGCTCCAAAGCGTCCATTGCCGGGGTATTGACTCCGGGGGTAAGCCCCATTTTTTCAAAGAGGCCCATCATTAAGTTGCGAGACATATTCAATATGCCCACACCCGGAAGCATGCCGAACAAGCCCAAATCTGTGTCTTGAGCGTTTTTAACTGAGAGTTGACGAAGCCCCATTCTGTGCTTTTCCATGAAGGCTTTAATGGCTCTCTCTTTTTCTCTTGGATTACGGATTGTTCTAACTCGATCAACGAAGTCTTTTACTGTGGACTCTTTGATACTTATTGTGTTGTCTTCGTGACGGTCGTAACCCAGAGGAGAAAACCCTCTTTTCCCCGGCCCTTTATACCCGGCGCTTTTTGCCGACTTTGATTTTGAGAGATTACTCTCCTGTGTAGACATCGGAGATGTCATGCCAGTAAACGTTGGCCCATGAGTTTCGGTTTCGGGATTGTCGTAAGCGTCGTAGTTAGGACTTTCTGTTGGATTGGCATCGGTTCCAATAGCATCCGTATCAGTGGAACTGCCAAAACCTAGCCCATCAAACTCGCCTTGACCTCCGTAATCAGCGGAAGGGCCACCTTCGGTTCCGTCTTGATCTGCGCCTTGCGCTCCAGCGCCATGCCCTAACCCATCAGCATCCGTACCGGGGCCGTCTAAATTTCCGTTTCCTAAAGCCATTGTTTAAATCCCTTACTTAGGCTTTGTTCATTACCTTTCGAACAGTGGTCGGCCAAGTCCATGACATATAGACAGAGCCATTCATCGGTTGCGGATAGACCACACCAGATTCCCATTCATCGCCTTCGACATGATGCGCTTCTTTCGGCTGATCCCAGCCCATGCGACAAGAGATGGATGAATCGCTTGTTTCGGCTTTCGATTCAAAGCCAACTTTGTATTTGATTTTGTCCATGTTGTTCCTGAAAGAAAAAAGGGGGGCTAATGCCCCCCTTCTCTCGTTGCGGTTAACGCTTGGGGTCTAACGTAGTCCCGTGAGGGGCTTTGCTAGAAGTTCCAACACCCATCGGGCGCTGATTCTTGCCAGTAGAGGCAAGACCCAACTCCTTCAAAGATGAAGTGATCTTCTGCTGATCCGAAAGACCTGACTTTACGCCGACTCCTTGAGTTGACTGTGCCATAACGTACCCCCTTTAAGCCGCCGAATCCCACATAACAACGCGGGCTTCAGATGCAGTAGAGTGAACGAGGCCAGCGCCTCCCAAGTAGTACCACGCAATCCCACGGCTTCTTCCGTAGTCGGTCGGAATTTTTCCACGAACTTCTTCGGGAATTGCAACCGCTTCAGCAACCGTATCGGAGCCAAAGAAGACTGCCCAGTCCGACTTGGAATTCGTCCATGCGCCAGCGGCAGTACCCATGCCAGTGGCGGCTCCGCCTTTGGCACGATAAGTCTGCTCGATAAAGCGAACACCCTCGTAACGACCAGTTTCACCGTTGCGGATCATCTGGAACCCGGACTCGACGTACTGATTGATCGACTCCAAGTTGTTTTTGAGGTTGCGGAACGTGGTAGGCCACGCGAGACAAAAATAGTCATCGCCTTCGTAGGAAGGAATATTACGCTCCTTCATTACATCTACGATTGCTTTGACGTGATCCTTGCCAAGAGCGACATTGTTCGTCAGCGTAGCAGTACCGTTAGTGGTCAAAGTGACCGCATCGGTTGCCGTACCCGCAGTCGGAACAACACGCAAAGGCGTAGCGTCGATCTGGTCTGCAACCAAACCGTCCAACACCTGTGCCGCGTCGATCTTGAGGACTTTGTGAATGATCTCCTTCACAGGATGCTCAGACAAATCATCCAATTTGGAGGTGAAAGGAATGCTGTTACCATATTCCGTGATGGACATGGTTCCCTGCGTGATTGTGAAATTCGTTTCAGCAATCGCAGTGCCTTCGGTAAGTGCCGCACCTCCGGTAGCAACAGTGGAGTACACGTTCCAGTGGAAAGTGTCGCCCTTGTTAAGACCTTGGTGTGACGCATCTTTAACATCTGCGAACTGACGGAATTTAACAATCGGACGCAAAGACATACGCAATTCCTTGGAGAGATTGAGGGAGTACATATACCCACCGAGGGTATTGGTTCCCCAAACTTGTCCAGCCATTGTTTATGTACCTTTGGTCAAAAGTTAAAAGAAGAGATTAGGCGGGTTGATTCCTGCCCTGTCTCATTTCCGAGATGATGTCGGAGTAAGTCATTTCCACTTCGTCTTCGCCAATCGAGGCTCTGACGGTCTTGGGAACAACTTCATCCATGTTCTGCTTGCGCTCTTGACGTGATACGTCTTTCGATTCACCGCCCACTTTTGCAACGTAGGACTTCAGCCAGTCACGGGCAAAATTGCCGCACTCCTGCATGATGTCCCAAGGATCGCGGGTAGGATTTTCTTTATAGAGTTCTGCGGAACGGCGGTCAGCGACAGCGAGTAATGATGCGTCACCGGAGATGTCGGGATATTCTTCATGGAACATCTTCACAGCATCTTGGCGACGGTTTTCATAACCGCGTTCTCTGGCCTGTCTCTCCTCTTCCCGCATTTCGGCCTTCGTCCTTTCAATGATGGTTGTGACATCAATCTGGGGTTCCGGCTTTTCTGCGGAGCGAATCTGTTTAAGCAAGTTGCTTGCTTTTTCTTCATCGCCTTGGAAAAGGGCATCATGGTATTGCGCGTATAGCGCGTCAGTCGCGTCCGAAGATAGCGATTCTGTAGGTGTGCCAACGTCCGGGGATGGTTGGCGGGTTCTCGCTTCTAGGTCAGACCTATAAGCGTTCAACTTGGCCTCATATTCTTCCAACTCACGTTGGCGTTCTGCGGCCTCTTGAAGTCGTTTGTCTGCGGCAGAGTTCTTTTGGTACTGGGCTAACACCTCATCCCAAGGAACATCTACCTCTTCCCCATTCACTTTTGCAGTGGCATAGTAGATGCCATCTTCATTTCTGAGTGGATTACTTAATTCTTCAGTAGAAGGTTCGTCTTCATCGCGAAACGATCCTTCGGTTTCGTGATCTTCTCCTACCTTCTCAGCAATTCGTTCCAGTTCTTCTTGCTGTCTGGACATTTGCTGTGGTGCATCTTGAGGGGTTTCCTCAGTCACTACTTCGTTGTCCACGTCCTGTTGGATAGCGTCCATCTTTACTCCTTTAACTCGTTTAGCGCGTTTTCTGCGTATTGCGCTTGGTTGATAGCCTCGTCAAGCCATCCAGTAACTAAAGCGGGCAATCGCGCCCGAAATTGAAGTTCTGCTATGGTCGATTCATCAGAAGGACTAGCAGATACCCAAGCGTCAAATGCTTCTTCTCTGGCTTTGTTCGCTCTTCCAACGATGTATCTACCAACAGGAGACTTCAAAAATTCTTGTGTTTGGAGGCCAAGTCTTGCCTCCGCAAGTAGCAAATCTGTTTCGTCCATTAACCCTCTGCACCGGGAACCTTCCCGTATTGATCATTCATTAGGACATCGGACATTTGTTTCCCTTCGTCATTACCGGGAGACACTCCAATGTTTGGTTCCTCCATGAGCATCTTATGAACTAGGGCTTCTTTTTGTAGTAGTAGTTCGCCCCTCAAAATGTCATTTTTCTCTGCCTTCAATCTGGCATCAATCAATGACAACTGTTGCTTCATGCCCTCAATACCTTCTCTGGAGTTGGCGGCAATCTGGGTAGACATGATATCGCCCAGTGCTTTCTCTTTAGCCGCCGCAACATCAGACTGACCTTTAATCTGTGCCGCAACGATTCGCGACTCAGCATCGATCTGTTTGAGAGCGCCTTTATCGGTAAGTTGCTGTACAACACCAGACAGTTCTTCGACCTGTGCTTGCAACTGACCAATGATTGTTTGATCTTGCTCGGTAATAAACCTCTTGGAATCTTTGTATCCAAGAGCGCCGAACACTTCTTTTGTCACTTCGGGCTGGTTGATGGTTGCCACAATATCCGGATTGATCTCGCCCATCGTCCGTATGCCCAACAGCAACTTTTCAATCTTCCTTACAGGATCAGTAGCGCCAATACCGACATTCACTCCCACCGTCATGTTATGAGCAAGAAGATTGTCGGCTTCTGCGCCTGTGAACCTCTGGAAGAATGCGGGTTCATTCGGATTCTCCTGCTCTGCTCTGTTGGTAGCAGTCGTCAGAATGACTTCATCCGTTTCGTAGTACTGCTCCAAACGAATTAGTTGGCTTAGTACAGGTTCAATCCACGTTTCCGCAAAGGTGCGAATCATGTACTCGATGATCGAGTTGGCATTCGAAGAAATCATCTCCATACCGCCAACGGTTTCGTTCATAAGTCGATTGGTTTGAACCGTACCCTGAGAGAAGTTTCCTGCAATGTCGTCAAAATCTACATTCAGTCGATCCTGCTCTTCGTAAGCCGAGGCAGTAACATCTGGCGTGTTGACTATCTGCACATCACTCATCGGATCGTCCATCATCACTGAACCACCCGGCACACTTCTCTTTAGTGCGTGTATGTCGATGTTGGAACTTCTGCGAATGTGATATCGCTTGTTCAACACCAACTGCACGTTGTCCGTTCTCTGGTTGGCAATATCGTTTGCGGAGGTCTGCAAGTCCTGAGTCATTTCAACCAAGGATGTTGGGTAGACCTTATGCGCCTCGATGGTTGCGCCGCCCATAACGTATGGGCGTTCTCCCACTCTCAAGTGGGGATAGGCTTCAGAAAGTGGAACGGGGTCGGTCAGCATATGCTCCGTACCCGCTGTATAAAAGAGCCAGTCTTTACCGTTTTTTCTGATGATGTTCTTGTGGATAAAGACCGTCGTGTAGTCGGTAATCTTCTCCTGTCGATCCGCAATAGGGTCTTGCCGCTTGCCCTGCCTTGTCTGACGAGTCGAGTCAAACTCACTGCGTACTGTTGCTTGCATCAACTCAGACATGGAAAGCCGTTTCCATTTTGGCTCTCCCGTCTTTGGATCAATGTCACCCATCTTTTCCATGACATCCTGCAAGTACATCGGCAGGACTTCGATCACAAACGGGGAAGTACTTACGGGATCATTCCAGTCAGCGGCAGGGTCTATTCTGAAGTTCTCTGAAGCAACCAGCCGAACATACGGGCAGTCTTTTTCAATGGTCAAATCTTCTGCTTTGTCTACCGCAATCTCACCATTTTCATCGAGTACCGGATTACCCTGATCATCAACAATCTCGATGTTCCTTTTCTTTTTGCTTTCCTTGTACTCCCAGTACTGATGGGAAATGACAGAACCCATAACGAGGGCTTCTTGGTAAGCCGCGACAAGAGTCTGGAACCACGGAATAGTTTTGGTGAGTCGGTACTGAAGCAAATGCTTTAGGACAATTGCAGATGCCCTTTGCTCTGGATCAGAATCGTTTTCTGGATAAACAGAAACAATGTCTTCAGTAGCAAAGAACGCCGCCGCTACTGCCGCTTCATTAGTCCGTATGGCAGAGCGGGTCTTTGGTCTGAACAGTCTTGCTCGATGTTGGTATCCGCTAGTGTGGTACTTTGAACCAGTCGGATGCTCAGATTGGAAAAGAGAAATATTCCTTTCCCATTGCTTTCGATAGTTTGCGTCCAGATATGAAGTAGACGAGTTATACGCTTCTCTCGCCAGAGTCAGCCATGCAGACTTCCCCTCTTCGATATTCTGATTCAGTGGGACTTCTTCATTCATTGATCGAATACCGCCTCGCCTCTAATATCCCTTTGAAGGCTGTCAAGTTCTTCCTGTTGTGCGGCCCCTCTTGAGAGTTTGGCTCTTTCCAATAACTCTCCGGCCCAACGCATGATGTTCTTGTACTCAGGGTCTATTTCGTTGACTCGTATCCACATGCCATAACGGGTAGAAAGAGCCTCATTCCATATCGCAAGCATTGAATAATCATTGCTCGGCCCGACTGCCCATGCGTGACCGGGGTAATGCTTCTCAAGTGTGTCAGCAACGTTTTTGACCAAACTCATCATTGTTGCTTCTTGCATCATGCTCCCTTTGTGGGAGTCAACTAGAACCTTCATCCGAAGAAAACAGACAGCACGATGAATACAACCAAACAAATCCCAACAACTTTTGCAGCCTTGGGATTGTCTTTGCACCATTCTTTGATTTTGTTCATTTCTTCGTCCCGTATGGTCGTTTAGGGTTTTCGTAAAACTTTCTTGTAGGGAAGTTGTAAACAGGGATCGGTTCTTCCGGCCCTGCGGCTTTATCAACTAACTGCCGCCACAAATATTTTCTGGTTTTGACTTTTTCCATGACTAATGAATTGTTGGCTCCTCTTCCGTAAGTATTCCGACTGTCTCTTTAACTACGGTAGAAAGGAGATCACTTAAACAGTGTGTAATTGCGAGTTCCTTTAATTCTTTTTCCGGCACATCAATAAAGTGTTCAAGAAACGATACGGCTAACTGATCTGTGTCCATAAGTGCCTCAATAAGATGGCAACGCTTCCGGCTCTAGATCGTCGGAATAAAACGTTTGGGGTGGCGATGCTTGGATGTCATAGATGCGTGACATTGCATCTAGCATGTCTACATGCACCGCAGGAAACAGGTTGTACTCGTTATCAATCATTCGTTGCGTAACGTCATACAGCCTTCCGTTTTCGTCTTTCTGTTTTATTGGGCGAACAATCAGCGATGCATCGCCCTGCTCAAAGGCAAGTTTTTGCTTTGAACTTAGTTGATCTGATGACGGGGCCAGAAAGAAGCGCCAGTTCTCAAAGTCGGGCTGTAATCTTTGTACGCGATCCCGTTTAGAACCCGGCCCTTCTCTCGGCCACGCCAATTCTTCAATCGGAAAGTAGTTGTTCTCGATCTTCATCATCTCCTTGAAATGCTCGATGTCTGAATCTTTTCCGTATCGCTCATACCCGACCTTTACGGTTTGAATTCCGGGTTGGCGCAACCAGCGGTGTCTTAACTTCGTTAACGCTTGCCAACGCTCTTTCAGATTCAGCCTGTGGCACAGGCCATCAAGGAGATACTTGTTAAATGCGTGATCAATTCCGATAATGGCTATTGCTGTCCTATCGGATGAGGCTTTTTTAGAGTGCGCCGGGTCGCAAAGAATGTAGACATTCATTACGCGAGGGCGAATCTCAATTCGACGTAACCACTCTGGGTCGAATACCTGTTCAGAACCCGCAATCGGGTTTTGCAACATCTGACAGGCCAAAACGTACTGACCCATCGATGATTTTTTCTTGTCCCATTCCCTCTCTGTTAGAAGGATCGGGTTTCCATCCGGAGCGCCAGAGTCGGTTGCGGGGTAGATACGAGTCTCGGTTCCGCGTTCTATTAACTCGCGGTAGGTATCCGCGTAGTGATACCGCGTACCGATATACCACTCCCTGTTTTGACCACCCGCCAAGTTTTGTGACAGGTCGAGAGACTCCGTAGTTTTTGCTATCTGATCCGGAGTGTTCACCGAGTCTCTGGTTACAACATCGTCGTAAATTCTTAAATCGTAGTGTCGGGATATGGGCTGTCCGTCTACCAAACCCCATGCTTCTACGGTTGCCTCTTTAGGATTTGCTTTCCTATTGACGATGATTCCAGCATCTTCACTCCATTGTGGAGAGTCTTGCCTCGGATTTTGGTAGCAAACATCGGGGAACAAATCGCGAAGAAATTCGTTTATCTCAAACTCGCGTTTTATCTGTTTAAGAAATCCCTTTGCGATAGGTCTTGTATGAGAGAAGATGCCTATCGTGATGTTGGGGTCTTTCAGTATTTCCTGAATCGTTCCTGCATAAGTAATGATTGTGGACTTGTAATGCCCCCTAGCCCACAGATCAAGATGGCCGTCTGGGTTCTTCTCTACTTCTCTGCATCGGTCATATAACCAAGGATGAACCGCATCCTTACGGTTTAGAAGAATTACAAGAAGAAACCAGCGGTCAATCTTTGCAAGTTCCCGAATAATGTTCGGGTCATAATTTTTTTCTAGCAGGTTCTTGTAGAAAGTCCCTGCTTGTTCAAGCGTTGCAGTTGGTAAGTACCCTTTAGCCTTCTCAATAAATGCGTCAGGCTTCATTTATGGGCTTCTCACGAAACCACAAAGTCAAGCACTTCTTTTCGCCTGTCCCAACTGGCATTCCGCCATGCAAAGAATCAGGGTGCGCTTTGGATTTGTCTTTCCCGACGTTACTGAAAACCAACATCCTTCGAGCGCGGGGTCTTACGCTGTAGCCTAAAACCGGAAACGCTGTCTCGCCGCCGCCATTTTCTGGAACATCGTTGAGATAAACCATCGCGGTGTAAATTCTCTGACCGCCGTGGTTGTAGTGTTGCCACTGTTCAGAGGATTGATCAAACGCATCAAAGTGCGGATCGTATTTTTCTCCCTTCCCGTAATGAAGCAACTGCGCTTTCTCTGCGTGTGACAACTCTGAACCAACAAACTTAGCAATACGACTGCACATATTGAAAAAGGTTAACGACTCTGTGTGGTCTACCCATTTGCGATAACCCGTTCTTGCCTCAATCTTTTCCCCTGCCCCATCTTCAGTGCAAACCGTAGACTCTTCCATGTCTTCAAAGAAAGAAAGCACGTCTTCTTTTTCTTCCTCAGAGATAAAGTTATCCAGAACAGTAATCCCGATATCGCCTTGGTAAATCAGGGAATTGGGAACAACGGGAACACTCATCCTTGCAACAGGGAATGCGCTCGGTTGATTTCTAGGGCATGGGCGCGATTACCTTTCTTGTTTGCCTCCTTCATGGCGCGAACATAGTTGGCGTAATACGCATCGTTGTTACGATCCCCTTTAAGAGACTTTCCGGAGTTAGGCCCGGAATGTCCCGACCCATGCATGTATGTCCCTTGGCTCTCCCACTGCGCTCTTGACGCTATCGGCACTGGACTCGGGGGCGGCGGCGGGCTTCTCCTCGGCGCTGGCGGCGGAGGCGGAGCCGGAGGCGGCGGGGGCGGGCTTGGCTGTGGCGCGGGCTGTGGCGCGGCCTGTGGCGCTGGCTCCGGGGCGGGCGGGGGCGGGCTTGGCTCCGGAGTCTCAAACGGCAAAGTCTGATCTGCGATAGGCAAACTTGCCGGGGGCGGTGGGGTCGGCTCTGGCTGTGTAAAGCGATCCCAGTACGACCAATCGATGTTCATCCCAGACGGTATTTGCGAAACGTAGTTGGTAACGCCTTCTGCGGTTGCCACACTCGGATTCGGGTATGCCTTGCCAGTTACCGGATCGTAAACAATGCTCTGAACGGTATTTGCTTGCGCTCTGGCGAAGGCGGGTGCGCCTGTACCTACCATGCGCTGGCCTTCATCCACCGGATCAATAGGGTCACCAGTGTCTATGGTTGCTTCAACTGCCGTAGCCGCTTGGTTAAGAGTCTGCTGACGAAGTTGGGCAAACCGTCGAAGAAAATCGGCTGAGTACATTACCTTTCTGCCTTTCGCTTTGTTTGGTTGCGAAGCATCTCAATCTGGTTGATGGCTTTTTCAGTGTCGTCTTCCATCGCGCTACTGATCTCGGCAATCTTTATAGCCGCCTCATCCAGTTCATCGAACTTGGGCGGCTCCTTCCTTCTTGTCCAACCAATGTTTTTTCCGTTAGGTGAAACATTAACTTTCATAAGAATGTCCGATCCTTACCTTTATCTTTTTTAGGTATTTTGGTTTTCCTTTGGTTGTACGCCCTTGCCGCCTGAGCCGCTATTGCAATGTGAACATCTTTATTCCAACTGCCCGCCCCATGCTTTTTCTCCCAGTCCCGTTTGGCTTTGCCCATTTGGACTTTTTGGGTGATTCCCTTGTCGCGTGTCGCGTCCATCACGCCATACTTTTTAACCATGTCGTTAATGTCGCTTTGATTTGCAAAATCTCCGCCGTAATCCTGTTTGCCTTCAGCATCCTTTTTGAGTTGCCTGTGCATATCGCCTGTCCAAGTTCCTCCAGCCGATTCAACCGCCGCCTTTGCGCGACCAAACATCCCTGCGGCGGCAAAACGCTTTGCCTCATCGGGCATTTGGAACGATTCTGGAGCCGGAGCCGGAGCAGGAGCGGATTGCGCCGCTCCAGTAGAGTCATGGGTGAACGGAAGGGTTTGGTCTTGCACAGTCACGGTCTGTGCTGGAGCAGGGGCAGGAGCAGATGGCTGTGCAAACTGATTCCAGTAAGACCAGTCCACATTCATTCCGGCAGGAATCTGATACGAAAAATTCTTTACTCCGGCAGACAAAGCCGCCGCAGGATTCGGGTACGCTTTTCCAGTTGCAGGGTCGTAAACAATGGCTTGTGCGGTCTGTCCTGTCCACGGAGCCGCATTCCATACACCTGTTCCCGTAGGTGCGGTTGGATTAGCCGCTTTCCATTTTTGAAAGTCTTGAGTTCTGAGTCTCGACTGTCTTAGTTCTCGAAGCCTTTTGATAAATTCTGGTGACATCATTTTATTGCCCTGTTTCTTGATCTAGACATAACTCTAAGATTGGATGCTTTGTTGTCCGTAGGACGGCGATTTGCATGATGCACATCTTTCCCGTCACCCTTTCTGACCCGTCCTAGTTTGGTCAATTTCCTACGCGCCTTATTCCTTGAACTTCTCTCAGCAATTGCTTTGGGAGAAGAATGAAATTTTTTGTACTCCTGCTTGTAGTTGCGGGGTTTACCGCCTCCAGTTTTGTATTCGCTGGGCTTTCTGGCCCTGATGAGTCCTGCCATAGTTAAAATCTAAATTCGTAAGTAGCCATTACCCGGTTCTCGCTGTAACTAGCGCCAACCGAATGATTCCCGATCTGCTTCTTCGTCCCGATCTCGTAGCCGTCCTCCGTCGCCTGTAGCGTAAGAGGAAGGTCGAATTTGGTAACCGCATAGAGGGTTGCCATTGCGACCCCGGCAACGACCATCTCCTTCTCGTATTTCTCGTACCACTTCTCTTTCTTCGGTGGAATTTGCCCACAAGGAGTGACGTTCCGCCCGTTTCCAGTACCTATTGCTCCCATTTCGCAAGCGATATCTCCGAATCTTTTCGCAAGGGTTGAAGACGAATCCATGTGGTACTCAGAAACGACCACTGGCTTACCGAGAGCGAGAGCCTCATTCACCCTCGCTCTGAACTGGGCTTCATTGAGATGAAATCCAGTCTGCAAAAAAATTACGTCGGCCCCTTGGTAATAGGCCGGTTTCACCCCCGGAGTGAGGTGAACGCCAACAGGTTTGCCTGTTCTGGTTTTAAGATCAGCAACCATCTGCTGGACTTGCGCCGCAGACCAGTATTCGTCCACTTCCAGCCCAATGACATAGGCATCAACCTTGTCATCAAACCTTCTGACCATCTCTGCGTTGTGTGCTTTGTGGACTGAGAGTGGTTTTGAGGCTAAATCTGGAGAGTCATCAGCCATCAGCCACATGATTGGCCGCAGACCCCTGCTATTCAGATGGTCTAATCTCAGTTCCCAGTCCGGCTGTGGAGAAACATTGCCAATTCCGTCATCCCCATTTTGGGAATAAACATAAATATGGGTATCGCCCTGTGCAATAAGCGCGTTTTCAATTCTCTGTCGCCATGTGTCGTCTACGTTTGTTGAAAGATAAGACAGGCTCATCCAGTTCCGCAGATCGTTATGCAGAAGAAAACTGGCCCTCGATCCGTATAAATCAGCGGCGGCGCTTCCTCCAAAGAACAATGAAGCCAGTGGCAGAAACATAAGCAGAAACGCAACCAGCCCCCAGAAGAATTTAATTTCAGTCCGATGCGTTATTTGCATTTCGAACAGAGGCACTCATCGCATTTCCCATCTGCCGTACAGGGGCAGTGACCCTCAAGGCAATCGGGGCAGTCACAGGATGTTTTGTCACTCATATTTAACGAAGGTCTGAAGGGTTAACCGCTCCGGAGTATTCGGAAGACGGAGGGTTGTCTTATGGGGGATTTGCTCTAAGAAGATGACCAGTTTGTTTTGCTCTGGGGCAATCCATCTGCCGTCTTCCAGCATCAGTTCACCTCCCCAGTTCCGATCCCATTCGGAGACATAGAAGGTGATATTTGCGTCATGTCCGTGGTCGTCGTGCCACAGGATGCAGGAGCCGGGAGTCCAGCGATACATGAGGGTTTCGACATGCCCCACCTTCTGCCGCGACAGGCGGGAAACCAGATCGGCTATGCCCTCGTTGTAGTCCTTAAAACTACTCTTCCCTACGAAACAGGGGTTAACTTCGTTCCCGTCATACTCGTAGAGGGCTTTACTCCAGAACCGCGTAGACGTTTCCCAGTCGATATCCTCAAAAAATTGGTCGCGAATTTTTTCTAGCAAACTTCTTGGCAGGAAGTCTTTTATTTCGTGGATCATTTATTCCAAAAGCATTAACGCGAGGATTAGCACCACAAAAAAATACGGAACCGCAAATACGAACTCCCAAGAAAGAATTTTTTTTCTCATAAGATTCTTTGTCTCATGCGGGGGAACCTATCTAGGATGCCCCCTACTACTCGGGAGTCCCAAAGTTCGGGATACGACACCGTTTTTCGGCCTTGTACGCGATATCTGATGTACCTACAGATACCCTCATTCCCATACCAAACCCTTTCTCCCCAATCAGGGTCTAAAGGACAGATAGGAGCGTTACATTGCTCAAACTTGACGCAATCAGTAACTTGACTTCTTTTTCTTGTAGCCATTGGCATATGCCGCTTTGGCCTGTTTCTGTGCGCCTTTCTTGGAGGGGTAGGTTTTTCCCTTAGAACCCCACTTGTATCCGCCTTTTGTTTTCTTAATTGGCATTTATTTCCCTGTGTATTTAAATGATCATTTAATCGATCAGTGGTCAAAGGAGAGAAAGTGTCCCTGAGAATGGCGGATTTATGCCGTTCTTGGGTACTTTTCAAAAATATCCTGAGAGATAGGGGATGTTTATACTGTTCGACGACTAAACCCCCCGTTGCGCGGCGGCGGGCGCGGTTTATCACGCTCGAAAAAAAAGCCATGCGCGTGGGGCTGGGACTCCTTTGCGGACTCAGGCTGACCTCGGCTGATCGGCAGTCAGCCAGCGGACCTATCGGGTGAGGGTTTCCGGCCCGACTGGGCGTCCAGTGGGCGTCGATCCCCTCCCCGGCCCTGTCCGGGGGTCTTTTCTGGGGTTCTTCGGGAGAATCGCCTCGGATGCCAGCCCGCCGCTGGCCGCAGTTCTTCGCTGATCCGCTCCCGCACCGGGCGACATAAAAGGTATCCACGCACCCAGCCCGCAGTCGGGTTGCGCCAGTGGCCGTGTAATGCCGCTTACCACGTCGGCCCCGGCCCCTACCCCTATCCACTACTGTGTCTTCCCCTACTGTTAGGGAGCATTACACGCTGTCCTATGCGGGTTTTTGTTCCGCTGGAATGTCTCGGATGGGGTCTGGCTGTCTTCTCGGCTTACCATGCTGTTAATGCCACTTAATTGCCACTTTCTTTCCTTGTTCACGCCACTTGACAATGCGATATTCGGCCTCCCTCGTGGTTAAAGCGCGGGGCAGGGAGGCCCGATCCTGACCGATTCAGGCCCACCCAGCCCTCAGATGTAGACGGCAAGAGGGA
>TARA_R100000808_G_scaffold5362_2_pt1 | contig 14358 bp, 12 predicted proteins | sample TARA_R100000808 | Tara Oceans TARA_R100000808 (sample SAMEA2622852) | marine metagenome | biome: marine biome (ENVO:00000447); feature: marine epipelagic mixed layer (ENVO:xxxxxxxxx); material: "saline water (ENVO:00002010), including plankton (ENVO:xxxxxxxx)" | depth 140 m | reverse complement strand
ACGCTCGGCACCAGAATGGACGATCTCGATGACAAGTTAATTCACGAGAGCCGAGATATCCGAAACCGCGTGACTGAGGGACACAACAGACTAAATCCGATCGAGTCAAGACTGGGCCAGCTTGAGGGCTGGAAGGATGCACTGAAGAAATGAGGGCCAGGGACTGGATGAGGAGAAAGGTTGAGGACAACACCGTGTCCTGGGATGAGATTGTTCGCGTCGTCAAGTTCGCGCAAGAAACACTTGGACTAAAGGCTGACGGGAGATGGGGACCTAAAAGCGCCGAGGCTTTGTGTGAGCAGTGGAAGGCGCCGGAGACCGTGGTGACCCCCATCCCAAAGGGCAGGAGCGCCGTGAAGCGCATCTACGGCTCGTTCTCGTGGGAGTGGGAGCCAAACCCTAGAGATCGTAGGGTGAAGGCAGACCCCGATTGGATCAAAAAGAATATCAAGACGTTTGTCCTGCATGATGGGCGCAAGCGGCGACTTCACCGCCTAGTCGGAGACGAGTTCGTTGAACTTTTTAAGAAGGCTTGCGATGCGTCTGGATACGAGCCGACCTCTGTGCAGACGTTCAATCCTCGATTGATGCGCGCAAAGGAGGACTCAAAACTAAGCTATCATTCATGGGGCATTGCGGTAGACTTCGACCCAGCTCACAATCCTTGGGGCGGCGTAAAGCCGAACGGGGAGCCGTCTCTTATGCGGCAAAACATGAAGTTTGTTGAGGTTTTTGAGGAAGCTGGATGGACATGGGGTGGTCGTTGGAGATCCCAAAAGGGCACCAAAAAGGTCGCAGGCATAGTTGGTGCCGGGGACGACATGCATTTTGAGAGGAAACAATGAGCTATATCGTAGAAAACTGGGAGCACATTACAGCTATCGCGTTGGGCGCACATGCCCTGGCGTCTGCCATTACCGCCATGACTCCAACACCAGAGGACGACAAGTGGGTTGCCAAGATCTACAAGCTCGTTGAGATGGCTGCGTTGGTTGTCGGCAAGGCTAAGGAAAGTGGGGACGATAAGAGCTCTTCTTGAGGCGCTAACCCTGGTGCTTCGCTCTTTGGCGCCATTTCTTGCTGAATTGGCGATTGAGGCCAGGAGTAGGCGCATTGAGGCGCAATACAGGGAACGGGTTGATGGTGTATCTAATGCCTTGGCAAAGGAAAGTCATGTTGATGTTGCTGCTGCTTGGGCTGCTTTCGATGATGACTTGTTGTCGGGGGGCATCACAACAGAGGACCATAGTGGTGGAGAGGGGTGAGGTGACCAGGCTTGAGGATGGGTCATATCGCGTTACTGCTGGCTGGATGCACCACAGGATACAGGTGGAGGCCGCTCTCAAAGTGGCCCTAGATAAGTGTTATGCGAGAACTGGGAGATCCAGATGAGATTGGTTTTGTTTTTGTTTTTTATTCTTGTGATGATTGGGTGTACAAAGGTTGCTGACAAAGCTGCCGACCCCAAGGCTGATGATGGCGTAGAGATGCCCGACAACGCGAGCGAGACGTCAGCTCCAGGGGATGTTACTGCCGACAAGGGGTAGCCAATGGCCGTCCGTGGTGTTGAGATTGAGATCATATCTCCTGGGTTGAACGCCAACCGGGTTGATAAGGGGTCTTATGTCCAGAATTTAGAGGTTACTCAACAGACTTGGGCGGTTCGTCGTGGCTTTGGTCAGATTGGTCAGTTTGACACCGGGCTTGGGCTGACAACAGGTCAATCTGGTGGCTATGGATACACGAAGCATCTTGGCAGTTACTCTGTTCTGACCGACTTTGGGGATGTTCAGGTTATCTCTGTGATGTCTGGTCGAGCGTTCACGGGGGAAGAGGCTGGGCACGGCAGCTGGAGAGATCTATATTTTGTCAGTATCTTCGATGTTACGACCAGGAGCAGGTGGGAGCATGTGATCCACATTCACACCTCTCAGTTCAATGAGGCGGTGTTTCCGATGCCCCACTGGCATGGCGTCTACGAGACTGACTCGCGAAAGAACTATGAGAATTATCCTCGGTCCCTAGAGGAGTCTGTTTTTTTTGCAGAGTTTGGGGACATGCTCATTTTTGGAAATGATAGCATGGGCATGTACGGATATAATCCGGCAACCTTTTACAAGGGAAGAAGAAAGCAGACGGACGGGGTTGCAACTAACGACTGGAAGACTCCATATAGTGAGTCTAGCCTGATATGGGTGGTACACCCAACAGACGGGCTGTTCCCCGACGAGTACCAGTACATGGATACTGCCTCGTTTCCTTCGCCCGTCGATGCGGTCATGACCAGGGACTTTCGCCTGGTCATGGCCGTTGGTAGAGAGGTTTATTTCAGTGACTCTGGTCGTCCAGCGTCCATCATCACAGACAACTTCATTACGGTGCCGAGCGACAAGCCCATTGTGGCTCTTGAGGAGATTGGCGGCGCATTGCTGATATTCACAGAAAGCGAACTGTTTCACTATGTTATGCCGGTTGGCGCCCTGTCGATTGGCGGTCGACTCACGCAGCTCTCCGATCGAGTTGGGGTGTTGTCGCCATCGGCCATGACCAAGGGTGAGCAGGCTTTGTTCTGGATGGACTCTAATGGGGTTTACTTCACCGATGGGTCCATGTCCGTTCAGACCCTGTCGGAAGATATTAAGCCGCTGTTCGATGATCAGATTAGTTCGCCAATGACATCGTATTATGTCGATTCAGGTTCTACCACCCTGGCGGTAACCCCGCAGCCCAGGATCACATACGACCTCAAGGAGAAGGGGTTTGTGAGCATGGCTTACGAGCCGTCGACAAAGAACCTATTCATTGGATTGCCGAATCAAAACGCACTATTGTGCCTGAACGGAAACTCCTGGTCAATCTGGCCGCTTGAGACGTGTATTTCTCCCACGGTAGACACGGTGGGTGCGACCGCAAATATAGAGAATCCTTGGGTTACTTCCCGTGAGGGGGAGGTGTTTGTGGTAGGGTCTGTGGAGACCTATACGCCTGTCGATGTGTCGGTGAACTACTCTTCTGGTTCTGCTGCAGACAACGACCTAAACGCGAAGAGCTATTCGTACTACGTGCTGCAGCTGGGTGTTGGCGGGTCTTTGGACAGGACTGTTGATGTATCTGAGGACAACCGGACAATGGCCGGTTATTACAAGAAGCATTCTGGAGTCTCACCAACAAAAGATGGCTACTTCTTTTTAGATGAGCCAATCGAAATGCCAGATGGGTACAAGCTGCCGTCCGGTCAAACGGCCAATGGCGTTGTCCTGTTCCCCCTTCGCATGGTTCCAGACACAACGGCAACGGTTGCTGGTGCGGTTCTGGACATGGACCTGGTGTTTACCTTTGATGATGTCCATTGGGAGCCGGTGACAAGAAGTGGGTCAGATCAGATCGATGTTCTCCTGCCGCCAACCAGAATAGCGACGGGACCTGGGTGGGGGCTTTCACCAGGAACAAAGCAGGCGGGAAGTGCTGAAGTAACATTTACCGCCGCATCCCACCTCATTGAACTCCGCTGGTCGGGCGCTTATCGTTATGGGGCTGGCGGCTCGTTCAGCTATGACGTAAATGTTGGCGGCACGGACTATGCGGTGATGAATTGCAACAGGGACTATAAGAACGACATCATGTACTTGCCGTTCAAGCGCACGACAGTTCCCCCAACGAACACGACCATGTCGATGGGCATCACCCCCACCGTCGCCACCATGGCCGACTACACAGCTGTCTCACGGAACATGGGCCTCTACAGTTGGGAGTACGCGAGTGTAAACAATCGGCACTCCAACGACGATGTTGCACAGTCTATCGACTGGTGCATGAAGAGCCCTCAAGTTGGTCTTGATGTTGATGGCCAGGTAAAGACTCGGGGTATCTACGCTCGCTTCCTATCGCATGGGAGAGGAACAGTACAACAGGGCGTGACCTGGCGTCACGGACAGATAAACGCCATTGTGGGCTCGGACTGGAAGGACTGGGTCAGCCAAATCATTGATTATACTGACGATATACAAGAGGCGCACTCGAAGACACCTCTTGTCGCCGGAACATACATCGACGGCATCAGGACGCGCATACAAGATAGCGCAGCGAACCTTCGCCATAAGACGTTCAACAACGTGGACAGTTTGTCTGGCGTTGCAGCCGCGACATGGGGCAACCGCAGCCAGCCCACCGAGGGAAACTATCTCATTGATAACGAGGAGTACGATGTCTTGTCCATCTCCGAGTCCGTCAAGGGCGATAGTTTTAGTTGGATGTTGTTTGGGCATTTGAGGAACCGGGCTGAAAAGCTGATCATAGGGTCTATAAAGGCTGTTTTGAGACCCGCAGGCAGCAGGAGGAGGAAGGGTAGATGAGTCTTGCTCCAGGACACCAGCTCGTCCGCGAACTCTCCACCTTCTTTGAGGACGGTGTGGATGCGGAGAATCGTCGCATCAGGGAGTCCGTGGCTCGGGTTGTGAGCTCTCTGGGAGAGACGGTGCTATTGAGCGGTGATGTCCAGTCAGAGGCGAAGCTATCTGGCAACAGGTCTTTCGTTGGCAGCGGGAATCATCCTGGGATGAAGTTGGGTCGCGACATGACGGTGATAGCTGGCGCACCGGGAGCGCGCGTCAATCGCCAGGTTGTGGTGGAGTCTGAGTCTGGTGGGGCCGTGAACATCACATTTTCTGGCGTTCACTTCACATCCGCTGACGAAACGAACAACCAAGATGTCTTGGTTGATATCACCACAACTCGAGCAACCGTCATCTTTGAAAGATGTGTTTTTGAGAAATCAGCTAATCATGCTACAAATGCGGTGAACATTGCGAGCGGATCGAAGGCGCATTTTATTGGATGCACCTTTGCTCCGGCAATGACGACGGCGGGCTCTGTCGTAGATAACGCCGGGGCTGCGGCGAACGTCTATATTATTGGGTGCAGTAACATGACGGGCAGGACGCACAATAACGTCACAACCATTGCGGAGACGACGTGAGCAGCTCTGTACGACGTCTCACAAGAGAGCAGTTTGCCGATGGAACAACCATCGACGGCAATCGCCTTGAGGGTGCTCTCGATGACATTGTCAATCGCGTCAATGCGGTACAGATTGGAGATCTTGAGAGGCGCTTCTTTCAGACTCAATATGTAGGCGGCTATATGCCTATGCCAGTAAAGGCAGGTGGCACCGTACTGAGTGATGATGTTGGGGTTCAGGACGTGTTCCCGTGGATGAACGTGTACAACGGGAAAGTAACCACCACAAACAATGCCTCAGATGCGCTGGTAACGCCGCCAAATGGCTTCCAGAACAGATATCGCATGAAGGGGACGTTCAATGATGATATTGACCCTGAGCGCATTGATGTGGGCTATCAGCCGGATCAGTTTGTCTGGACGTCAGCTATACCATTCACAAGACCTTCTATTATTATTGGGGTTTCTGTGTTTATTCACGTCGATGGTGTGGCGTACTCAAATGACCTTGTGTATGCGGGGGTTGGACAGCCAGACCACAAGATAGCCAATGGAACGCTGGTGGACTTCGCTGTTGAGTTGAGCGTTGACAATCCAGTCACCCAAGAGTTGCGAAAGCTAAATGACATCGAGTACCACCGGATAAACTTTCGGTTTGATTCCAGACGCTTCTCCAACCTGGGTGGCGTCAACGGATCGGTCACATCGCGTGCCGCGACAGACATGAGCCCGGCGCACCCCGCCAACTCAGGGGGAACAAAGACCCCTGGCGGTATGTGGCTTGATGACCAGAATCTAAATGTGCCCGTTCACGAGAACGCTCGGGTTCGATTGAGCTTTCTTATTCCAGAGTACACAGGTACCTCGTCAGGATGGGGCGATGGCGACACTTATCAAGGGCAGTATTGGTCCTGGGCCGTGACGGCCCTCGAGGAGATAGAGTAATGGCTAAGACAATCTATGCGTTGATTAACAAGAAGAGCAATAAAGTGTTCATCGGAATGGCAGGTGATGATGTTAGTGTCGTCATGGATAAGGCCATCGGAAGTATGGCGGCAGGAGAGTGCTCCAATAAGGCGATGCAGGGAGACTGGGACAAGTACGGCCCAGAGTCGTTTGTTCGGCGCATTGTGGAGGTGGTCGACGATGGGGCGGCAGAGAGCGCCATGAAGGGCCACATCGAAAGTTCAGCTGCGGACAAAGCTGCATTTGGATACAACATTCCCGACGCAACAAAGGAAGCGACAAAGCCAAAGGCTAAGACCAAGGCTAAGGCTAAGTCGAAGTCGAAGTCGAAGTCGAAGAAGAAGAAATAATGGCGAAGGTCACCAAGGAAAACCTGACTCGTGGCGTCAAGCTGACGACACAGCACGTCTTCACTCCGCTTGCTGCGGTGAAGTCAGAGCTGGAGAACGTCAATATCGAGTCGGAGCAGATTGATGTTGAGGGCGGTTCGTTTCGCCTGAACTTCAATATCCCTTGCGTTGACAGCACGGCATTCCCACTGGCGCACGCAACCGACCTAGACAACCCCTTGCGATACGAATATTCCATACCCTTTACGTTGCCGCCGCTTCAGGAGTTTTTTGAGCAGAGAGGGAGCACGGTGGTTCCGTCTGTCGTCTTGGAGGAGTTTAACATCTCCTTCGATCAGCGAAGCGAGGCGGCAACCATCACTGATTATCAGTTTTTGAGTGGCGGGAACAAGGGTCTTAGGGATGGTTTTCTGAATTACCAGAACATGGAGGCGTATGATATTGAGGTGGCTCTAATGGAGAAGCCCGTCATCGCCCTGAACGCCTCGGCAGGACATGTCCCGACTCGAGAGGTGTTCTCCCTTTCCTTGCGCGGAGCTGCGCTGTTTGGTGGCACAACATATCGAAACAACCCGGCAACACTCGACAAGATAAACAAGTCAATCGACCCGTTCCGCAGTTACTTGCTGATGATTCACGCCCCCAAACTGCTGAACGGGACGGTAAAGTCGGCACTCCCGTCCCTCCAGATGTCTCTGAAGTTTCGCCACGAGCTCGTGGAAAGAGACAAGGCTGCAGCGGGTGTGCAGAATCAACCTACGCACAATGGGGCGCAGACCGGCCCATCGATTACCATTGGCTCTCCCGCAGGAACAGACACCATCACCGCCGATACGGCAGATGGCGTGCAACTATCAATTCATCGCCTTGACAACGTGTTTGTCGACGGCTTGAGTGGTGGATACGGAAAGGACAGCACCCCGTCCCCGACAGAAGAAATCAAGGATGACAGCTGCTACGAGGTGATTGCGGTTCCCATGTGGTCGAACTTCACGGCCCAGCGGTACATTAGTAGTTACGCAGAGGCTCCCGGCTACACCATTGGTGATGCCAGCAGCCTTCCCTATGTTGGTGTTGATGAGGATGAGCCAACATGTGACCGGAGAATCATACCGATTCAATACCCGTTTGTTGTACACCACGTCATCGCGGCAGTAAGCTATGCTGCCCCTGGGTTCACAAACGATGCGGTCCACCCGACGTCCCACACTTTTATAAGTGAGGTTGGTGTTGGTATTGGGACTGGTTTTATGGGCGACCTGTTTGACTATCAGCAAGTTGCCTATGGAAAGTGGACTCCAAGTGGTGGGGCAAACCCCAAATCGGCAATAACCATCGATCAGATAAAATCGCGCGAGGGCGGTCTTTTGAGTGGGGATAGTGATGAGCCGTGGGACTACGAGCTGTTGAGCATTCCTCTTGTTAGGGATGGCGCGACAGACCTTGGATCTGGGTACTTTGATCAGGGCAAGCCTTTCTTCATTGGGAAAACCACCAACCTCTTTGGCTCGACAACAGCGAGGACGAGCTGCGGCAACGTCTCAAATGTATCGGGGACACCCAAGACCGAGGGGTGTGAGCAGTTTATTGAAGTGCGTTGGTCATTTGGTGACGCAAGTGGGCTGCTCTGGTCTGGCGCCCCTGCTGTTGGTGGAATCCAATCTAATGGAGAAATCTACGTTGGATACAATGGCTTTTGGGTGTACATCATTGGGAAGAAGGCTCTTGCAGGGTCTTCGACGGACGTGCCTCTCTAGGGATTTATTATGGCAACTCAGAATATAAAACCAGCAGGAACGCCACTGACAGAGGCGCAGAAGAGACGAAAGAAGACAGTTGGCTCTGCAGAGCAGCTTGCCGAACTAAAGAGAAAGCAGCTTGATGCGGCGCGCAGCCGGTTGGGGGTTCTGGGTGGCTCGCAGGCGTCCGAGAGGGAGTCCCTTGCCCTGAAAGGGCAGGCAGCGCAGCAGGAGATGAGCAGGCAGGCCGGAAAACTCTATGCCCAGGGGGTCTCGGCATCACCGTTTTCGGGAGCAACGGCACGCATATCCGCTGGCGCTCAAATTGCCGAGCAAACCTCTCGACAGCAAGAGGAGGCTAAACTTCGCCAGCAAGCCGCAGAGGCGCAGTTGAGGGCTGGTCAGCGCAGGGAGATGACGGCTGCGGAGCAGGCTGTTGCCGGTGCAGAGGATGACGTTGTCGTCCAAGAGCAGCAGGTTACTGAGGTACAGGAGAAACTGCCTGACATGGCCGAGCAGCACGGGAGAAATACACAGCCAGCGATCGACGAGGTCAATACGATTATTGACGATGAGGTCGGCGTGCTTTGGGACAGTGACAAGAAGGCGGCGGCTCGGATCAGGTCTTATGCCAGCACCTTCAAGGACACTGACCCTAAAATGGAGAGAATGCTGCGGCACATTGCGTATAAAATTCAAACCAAAGAACTTCCAAAACAATATTCTGAATCTGGTGACATTGGTCATGGAGTCGCCATTGACTTTTCCTCCCTAGAATGGCCGTGGAACTCTCCAAAACGACAACCTCCTAAACCTCTACCCCCTGAGTGGGACTTTGGCTACTAGGAAAACAACATGGCACGCATTATACCGATCGACACCTCTGCGTTTGAGCAGCGACAAATCATCCCTCGCCCACAACGCCCTGCTGGGCAGGAGTTGCGAGAGGTCGCTCAGAACGCGCAGAGCATTGGCGCCATCCTAAAGACACTTAGCCTTGCGTCCGACTTCTTTGGCCCAGCTGCCGCTGGGGTCAGCAAGCTAACGGACACCGACGCACCAAAGCAGCGTGCAGCACTAGAGCAGGCAGCTCGAGCAAGGTTAAAGGCGCAGCGACAGAAGGGTGTTGCTGTTGGTACGGAAGACAGGGCTCAGTACGACGCCATGCGTAAGAGCAGGGGCATCGCACCCAACTATGCCGGTGAACTTGGTGGCGCTACCGAGCAGGCGGCTCAAGCGCGCAGACGCCAGAGCATCGCGGCGCGAGAGGGCGGGCAGCGACTGCCAGGTCTTACCGATAGCCAGCGCCGGTTCGTCACGAGCCAATCTGAGGGTGAGCAGCAGAGGGCAGCTCTTAGGAGCGTTCTGGACACGCCCCCGCCACAAACACAGGAAGACATCGACCTGAGCGGATTCATGGATATTGAAGAGTCTACGGCGCCGCCTGTTCCCACCGCTGCACCCCCAATGGTCGCCAGACCGCAACCATCAACGGTTGGCGGTCAGATGCCCTCATATGCAGAGCGCATGAGGCCCCGCGCACTGACTGAGGCACAGTTGCAGCAAGCTGGTGCTGCTGCCGTCGAGCGCGAAGGCAAGTACAGCTTCGATGAACTCAGGCGCATGGCTGCGCTGGCGACAGACCAGAAGCAGCTTGACCGGGTTATGAGCGCATTCGACAGGTCTGGAGGCATTGGCGTTCACCCGCAAACCATCGGTGAGATATTCAGTGGAGCCCACATTGACCGAGCTCGCAAGGAACTGTCCGAGCACACAAAGCGGTTTGTTCCGCAGAGCGCACTTGAGGCCGAAAGGTTGAAGACGCAGAGAGAAAAAACCGCCACTCAGGTGGAGCGGACGGCACACACAAAGGTTTTGCAGGATGCAGCGAGGGCTAGGGTTCGTGCGACCAAGGCGCTTGCTTCAGGAAGAGAGGCGAAAAATGTCCGTGATGCTGCCGCTGAAATCCGCAAACTAGAGTTGAACCGTTTGGCCCTGGAGAAGGCAGAGCAAGACCTCCAGAAGTCCAGGGCTCAGGCCACAAGCGCCAAGGTGAAGGCTCGCATTGATGAGGCGATGGAGAAGGTCCGAAAGACCAAGGAGAAACTGGACAACAACCTAAAAAGGCAGAGGATCAAGGAGAGTAAGGCCAGGGAGAAAGCCGCAAATGAATTGGCAGAAAAACGAAAAAAGGACGCCGAGGGGAAACCAACTGCCGCCCAAAAGAAGTCGGCTGATCGCATTAAAACTCTAAAGAATCAAATCTTGGGGTTAGATAAGTTGCGGGCGAAAGCAGCCTCCGAATCGGCGGGGGCCAAGGTCAAGATTGATGAAAAAGTTTCACGCAGGTTGGACAAGAAGTTCATTATCAAACTCAAGCAATCTGCTGCTACAAAAGAAAGTTATGTGAATCAAATCGACGCGATCACAGCGCCGCTCAAGGCCGAGCTCGCCAAATTGGAGGGCAAGAATAAGAAAACCGTCCTGTCTGGTATTTTCGGGAAACCCAAGAAAACCGGGAAAACCGGGGAATAGAGCATGGCGAAACCAGCACTATCACCGGCACAGTCTCGCCAGGTGGACCTCAGTCGAGGCGCCACCGCCCCAACGTATATTGACGACTTTGCGTCTGTCGAAGAGTTTCTATCTGCCGGTGACGCCAACCCACAGAGGCCACTAACACTGCGTGAACAAGTCATCCGCTGGCGAGATATGGGTGTGTCCGAGGGAAAGGCACTGCAGAGAGTGAGCGGCTTGCTGGGCAAGCGTGAGGAAGACATCACTCTGCCGATGCTCGACGTGCCCTTAAGGCCAATCCTCCGCAAGCGGCAGATAAAGAGCGGAGCGGCGGCGCAGGCACAAGAGGTTATCGGGGCACTTACTCGCCCATCGAAACGAAAGGAGCCGGTCACCGTGGGCGGTCTTGCCCTCCCGAAAGATGTCACTGACCCGGTCTCCATGGCAGCGGATGCTGCCGGTCAGGTCGCCAGAGGCGCGGCGGCAGTGCCAACTAAAGTGGTCGGAGCCGTAAAGGAGGAGATGGCTAGACAGCCGGCAAAGAGGGCCGTCCAGAGGCAGCATGTAATATCTAAAGGCGGCATGAGGGAGCCTTCGTCAGATGGCGTGGGAAGAGCTGGTCGCGGCATCGCTGGCATTGCCGCTGGCACCGCTGGCGCCATCGCCGGTCTGCGCGAGGGTGCGGGCGAGCTGTTTGGCGAAGATATCCTCGTCGCAAAGGTGGCGCTCGAGAATGACAAACGCGCTCGAGCCGCCAGGTCCAAGGGTGCGCCAGACTGGTCGACAATAAAAATAAAGTCGCCGCCATTGGGCGGCATTCGCCTGCCCGAGAAGGTCGCTGGCGTCAAGATGCCCGAACTGTTGGAGGGTAAAATCTCCGACCACATTTTGACTCCAGGCGAGCGAGTCGACCTGAACATGAGGGTGGACTCGAGCGAGGGCAAATTCTCTCCGGCAACGATGAAAATCTTCGACGAGTATGAGCGTGACATTGAGTCGCGGATGGGAAAGTCGGGGTATGCGAACCTTCGCTCTGATGTCGCAGAGGTTCAGGAGGGTGTCGTCCAGTTGGCCATATCGTTGCTTGGCCTGACGGGAAGCGGAAGAGCGCAGACCAACCTACGCGACTCATTCGCCAAAGACTTTAGAGAGTCGCGAGAGCTCTGGAAGAACATGATCACCGGGGGCATGGGCGCCACGGCAGCGTCCCTGAAGATGCTCGGCACTGGTGATGGCCTCAAGATGCTCAAGGCTCGTCCCGTAAGCACCGCAATGGTCTTCCTTCCCTTCGTAAAAGGGCTCGGCAGGATGGCGAAGGCTGGCAATCGGGGTGCCCAAGCTATCCTGAAAAAGCACCCTGGTCTGGTAGAGAAACTGGACAGGATTGAGCAGGCGACAGAGGGCATCTTCCGAAAGCCAGAGGCAGAGGGCTTTTCTTACCAAACGCCAGAAGGAAGAAAGATGCCGACGCCAAAGGGCGTCAAGACAGGCGTTGAGTGGGGCCAGCGCATCGTGCGCTCCCTAAACAACGCTGGCATTGGAACTGTTGCGCTCTCCGGCTTGGCGCCAGATGCCGTGAATGCGGCCATTGGCATCCTGGTTCCTGAGATATCTCGAGCCCTGTGGGGCTCTCTTGGCCCATCAAAGCAGGCGTATGTCCAGCGATGGCTCATTGACTTGTCGGCAAACAAGAGCGTGGCGATTGGCGATATTGTTCGCCAAGTCATCGATGATCCAGCTGTCGCCAAGGCAGCAATTACAAACCTGGCTGACGAGGCTGGTCAGAGAATAGCTCGCCGTGACATAGGCATGGTTGACGAGCCGCCACCGAAAGACACTCCCCCAACGGAGGGTTACGGTGCGCCCGAGCCACCACCACCGCCGCCAGCAGCACCCGCTGCGCCAGCAGCCAGACCACAGTCGAGGATGGAGATTGCGCGAAGCGTCTTCCCTGAAGAGCAGGCTGCGGAGTGGGTGGAGGTGACTCGACGGGCTGACGGTGGCGACGAGGTCGCCATTGCCCGTGTGGCAGAGATTGAGGACTCGCTCATAAACAGGGGTCCAGAGGGAAAAGACGCAGTTGGCCGCATGAACCTGGCTGAAGACATCGTGTCTGACAGGGAGCCGCCACCGTTCATCGATGAGGACGTGCCGCCAGGGCGAGGCGAGGCGCCTGTCGAGGCACCTGCCGAGGTTCCAGAGAGAGTCCAGATTCTCGAGGCGGCTATGGCTGGACTGGAGGAGGCGCGTCGATCTGGTGAGGGCATAGAGGCAGCTCAGGTAGCGGTTGGTGAGGCCAGGGCGAACCTGACCAAGCCGATGGATCCGAGGGCGCCTGTTGCTGCGGCAGCGCCAGAGCCCGTCGTAGAGGCGCCTCCAGAGAGCTTTATTCAGGTCTCAGAGGGCGCCGACTCACCAAAGATCGCCAGCCTAAAGAGAGAGGCCACAAGGGCTGAGAATGAATATGCGGCGGCAAGTGTTGCTGCGGACAGGTGGGTGACAGAGAGAGGTCGGGGGGGCGCCCGTCCGTATCTTGAGGAGGTTGACGCGGCAAGGAAGCGAGCGGACGACGCGCAGGCTGCTGTTGATCGAGCGGTGAGGGAAGACCGCACAACCACCCGCTCAGGCCCTCGCCCACCAAGCGAGTGGGAGACATTGCCGGGAGAGGAGAGGTCAGGCCGTCGACGGGGAGTTACTGTAGCCCCGGTGACTCCAGGTCTCGAGCCCGAGCCCGTAAAGGTGCAACCAAGGACGGCTCTCATCGAAGAGGGCTTGGTGGATGTTGTCGACATCTCGGATGACGGCTCCTACCACATCCTGCCTGGTGAGGGTGGCACCAAAGCAGCTAGACAGGTTCCGGTTGAGACCACCCATCCAGAGCTCAATAAGATAATTGAGGATATCCACAAGCTGTCGACGGACTATGTTGTTCCCGGTCTTAGGCGCAGGTCTATGGCAAGAACTAAAGCCGTTCTAACCGATGTCTTCAGGGATGGCGGTCTATATATCCTGCAAGACCCGGCAACCAAGACGCGGGTAATCGGCCAGATCATCAGAACGCTTGACCTTACGGACGCCCAGAGAAAGGCGCTAACGACCGGCAAGAGGGGCGCCGCCTTTAGAAAGAAAATTGGCGATTATGTTGTCAATAGCCTGCAGAAGGGTGAGTCACAGTCTGCCGTTTTCCGCATCAAGGGGAGGGATATTGGTGTATCGCTCGATGATGCCGTAGCTGCTGTGGTCAAAGAGATGTCTCCAGAGCAGCTGGCAGCCGCACGCGGCAAGGCGACCGGCATCATCGGGCAGGCGCTGGCTCAAGAGGCTCAGACCGCTCGCCTGGTGGGTGCAATTGAGACACAGTGGCGCCGCTATGGGGCTCGAGGGGACGACAACAAGATTGTCAATCGAAGGACCAGGGTCGACCAGCTCAAGGAACTTGGGATGGACGACAACGTCGCCAACAGAATGTGGAGAGAGGAGTATGGGCAGGATGTGGTGTCCTCCATGCTCAAGGGTGACGAGCCTGCCATGCTTCAGGTCGATGCGGCAGCGATCAGGGACACGCTGGTGGATAGCGGTGGAAACGTGCTCGATGGCGTTGCCGAGCGATATGCGGGTAAGGGCGCGTCACGGTCCAGAATCAATCGCGTTGAAGAGCAGCTCAAGCAGATAGCGGAGACCCTTGACCAGGATTATGACAACCTGAGCGGAAGAAAGTCTCTGCGATCAGGCATAAACGACCTCTATGCCACGGGAGGGTCGGCCCATAAAATCTTTGGCTCGACGCGATCGAGCATAGACGGTGGCTCAATTCAGAAGGGTTTTGCGGA
>TARA_R100000808_G_scaffold12059_1_pt1 | contig 14408 bp, 19 predicted proteins | sample TARA_R100000808 | Tara Oceans TARA_R100000808 (sample SAMEA2622852) | marine metagenome | biome: marine biome (ENVO:00000447); feature: marine epipelagic mixed layer (ENVO:xxxxxxxxx); material: "saline water (ENVO:00002010), including plankton (ENVO:xxxxxxxx)" | depth 140 m | reverse complement strand
AACATCTCTACATCATCAAAGTCGTCAAATAACATATGAGTTTCATGGGGATTGACTCCACCAGAATGAACATTTATCAAACGTTCAGTCTCTTGTTGAATGCTAACGTTCATATTAATACTCCTCTTTCCCATATGTGATATCTGTTAGAAATGACTATCCATTCACATATCTCTTGGAATATAGCTGTTGTTACTTCTTCATCAGTATAAGTTTGAACGTCTGCTCCATAAGGTCCTATAGGTTTAGGTATAGATAATGACCTTATGGTTCTTTCATATCTATTAAAGCTAGGGCTTTCTAAATCATGCACCTCTTTTAAACGTCCAATTTCTTGTTGAATGCTAACGTTCATTGTCCAACTCCTTTAAAACTTTATTGGTCCAAAGTAACTCTTCTTCAGTCATTTCTTCTAGTTGTTGTACAAATATGTGAAATGACCCAAAGAAGCCTAGTATTAAGCCTATGATAAGTCCTATAAATATTTCCATGATTTACTCCTTGTTAAGTATTTGGTCGATAATTGATGGTTCACGTTCTATGCTCTTCTCAAACTCTTCTAGTTCTTCTATTGAGAATCTTGTTGCTTTATAGCATTCAAGCTCTATTTCAAGTCTTTTCTTCTGAGTTTTAGTACTCCATAGTTCAGTCAACGCTACTATTAGCCCTAGTATTAAGAATGCTAGGACAGCGTGTAGTATTTCTGTAGCCATCGGCTCTGCGAACATTGGTATGCTGTTTATAAATTCAATCATTGTATTCCCCCAATTTCATCGTCTGACTCTACGTTAAGCGGTCCGCCGAAAGCGTCTTCCCACTCTTCTTTAGTTATACCAGTCATCATGAACTCCCTGTCGTCAGTAGGTAAGTCAGGAAATAGGTCTTGTATAAGCCCTTTCCCTTCTTCATACGCTCGCAAGAGTTCTGGATTAACTGCTATGTCTTTTTGGTGTGTTTTCCCTGTAAGTAGGGATATTCTTGTTATTAACATTGTTTTTCTCCATTTATTGGTTAATTTACGAGATACTCATGTATCTCCTCATAAAAACCTTTAATCTCTCACTCGAAGAGTGAGAGCTAGGTGGTACACAGTGGTACACACCTATGTTGTTGATTTTGTTAATAAAACGTCCGAATGAGGCGTTGTTGTGTACCACCTCGATTTGTAGGTGGTGGTACACACGTAAGTCCTTGATTCTATTACCTTTATCTATGGTCCATGGTCCATGTGTACCAGGTGTACCACTTGTTTTTCATTTTAAATGATAAATAAGAGTTATCTATGAACAATGGTCCATGGTCAAATAGCGAAATTTGCCGGTACACATGGTACACGTGGTACACATCCGTGAAAAGCCTTTAAAATCAAGGGTTTAGCTGTGTACCACTATTGTGGTGATTGCCGGTACACACCGGTACACAGGGGGCTCTTGGATCCAGGGCATTTCACAGAGGAAATAGTCCCATGACCAATATCAGACTCGCACACAGCTCGCTGATGATAGTAGTAAAATCATCTATGATAGTAGTAAATGCACGCACGCACACGACCAGCCCAGCCAACCCCCGAACCCTTTATGATGTAATGTAATAGCATAAAAAAAGCCCCAATGCCCGAAGGACATTGAGGCTTCTTCTAGCTAGAGTGGGAGATCCATTTGTTGGGGCTCTCTCTCATTTTTCAGTTGCTGTAGCTCCATTTCAAGGAATGCGATATCTTCGTCCCAGTTAATTCGGTCAGGTTGATATCCAGTAGCCTTGCAGTGTTTACAGAGGGCTATTTTATCCTCAAGAAGTGAGATTTTCTCAGCAAGTGTGTCTTCCTTGACTTTTAGCTTTTCTTCCTTCATTGATTGAACTTCATGCTCGACATCATGAGCGAACTTTGATGCGAACTCCAATGTACCACCGACAAGGTCGGTAGTGCCCATTTTTAGGTGGGCGATACCTTTCTTAAAAAGGGATGGCATTGCTACTCTCCGCTTTCTTAGCAGGTGCTTTCTTAGAAGTTTTGGCAACTGCTTGTTTAGGTTTACGTTGTTTGACACACACTTTGACAGGTAACAGTCTATGTATAGTGTCACCATTAGCGTTGACAACAACTTCTCTGATTTCTTCAGGTAGTGAAGTCTCCCATTGGATATTGATACCTGAACCATCGTCAGTTGGGAAGCCAGTCCCAGCTTGAACCCAGTTAGTACCAGTACCGTTGCCGTTTTGGTAAGCGTGACCGACAAAGAACACGTCATATATTATTTTAGCTTCATTAGCCATGGTTATATCTCCATTAGTTAAACAAATGAGTGAATAATTACTCCCACTCACAAACACCAATAGTCTTGTGCCCGAAGGGTACAAGTAAAAAAAGCCAAAACAAGGTTCCACAAGTCGATTTCCAAATGTAAGGGAAAGGAGAACGAAAAAGGGGTTCGGGGGTTGGTTGGCAGGCACTGGGACTCCCCTGAGCGAGCGATATAGGGATATATTTTTATAAAAAATTTCTATAAAAAATTTTCTATGCTAAAGTGCCCTGATGAGTACAAGGACATGTGCTGATTGTAAGAAGGATCGACCCCTAAAAGAATTTGAAGTTCTTAAAGGAAAATGGAATAGATCTATTTGCAAAAAATGTAGAACAGCTGAACAGAACAGAAGTAGGAGTGCAACTCCAGAAGCTTACCTTTCTCATTTGTGCACTCAGTTGAAATACTCAAGAAACAAGAAAAACCCAGAAATGGAATGGGCCATCGACCCTGGATATTTGATACAGATATGGGATAAACAAAAAGGACGATGTGCCATCAGCGGTGTACACATGACACATATTAAAGACGGTACTGGTGTACACGATTTTAATGTATCAATAGATAGAGTTAATCCTAACTTACATTACACACCAGGAAATATCCAGCTTGTATGTCATAGAATCAACACAATGAAACATACTTTAACTGAAGATATGTTTTACTGGTGGATAAAGAATATAGTGACGACCAAAGGTGAAATTTGATACTATATTTACATGGCAAATTCTGAAAGAGCTGAATTACAGTCCCACTACCCTTATATGGGCATACATTTAAACGAATTAAGCGTACAAGAAGAACGGTTAATCCTGTGTTATTTAAGAGGAATGACAAAAGCTGCTGCTGGACGAGCGGCGGGGTATCAGGATATGGACTCTGTTTATGATATTTTTAAGAAGCCTAAAATTATACAAGCGGTTAATTATTTACGTGAAGAATCTAGACGAGAGTATAACTTTGATAAAGGTACTGCGACTAGTATGTATCTCGAAGCTCATAGAAAATCAGCTAATGCTACCGAAGAAAAAAACATTGTAGATTCATTATGTAAATTACATGGCCTTTTCGCTCCTGAAAATGCAACACAAATAAATATTATTAATGCAGAGCAAGTAGAAAGGCTAGAAAATTTATCTGATGAGGAGTTACTAAAGTTAGCAGGTGATGATGTTAAATATCTGGAGCCTAAAAAGTGAGCATAGGCACATTAAGTGATTATGAAGTTGCACTAGATAAACTCCAAGAAGAAATCGACCGTGGACCAATAACCGAGAGCGAAGTAGAAATGTCTTCTAGATTAGGCATTCCACCACGAGCACTGACAGACGAGGACTGGCATGCACTTAGTCAACCACAAACTGGGCAATCTGTAGATTCTGATTATGGACCACAAGGACTAAAACAAGTTCTACCCGTTGCAGAACTTTTTGGGTTGGGGTTAGGTAAAACAGCAGTCAATACACTAGCCAAAACTAAAATGTATTCTGATCAGGTTGTGGATAGGTTTACTAGAATGATTACACCTAAAACAACATACCACGGCGGTGAAAAAAATATTAGTACTTTAAGAACAACTTACGACCGTGCTATGAAGGGGGAAAAAATAGATGACGATACATTATTTAGACCAACTTTTTCTTCTAGGTTTCCCCAAACTGAGCACCCAACAACTAAAACTCCGCCCACTCCTTTTCAAGCAGGTCTTTATACTGCTGAAAAAAAGGTAGCTGAAGACTACGCATCTCCTAGTAGAAAAGCTTTATATGAAATAGATACTTCTGTGGCTAAAAAAATATATGACTTTAATAAACCATCAAAATTTATGGGGAAGAAATTGGATGAAGAAATAAAATTAGCAGAAGAAGCAAAAGACCTTAGGAAAGTAAAAGAATTAGAATCGTTAAAGAGGGGGAAAAATTCACTTCTTAAAGTCACCCCCGCACAAAGAGATTTTTTAGAAGCGAATGGATATGATGCTATTCGAACTTTAAACGCTTCTGGACCAAAGACTGATTTGAAACGAACAGTTATTCTTCTTAGACCCGAAAAATATAAAATCAAAGAACTACCTAAATAATGAGCATAGGAAAAGTAGATCAATCCTTATTAAACCTTAAAACTAAAATTAAGGACTCTCCAATAATGAGTACTTGGGAGGAGTATGAGTATGCTCCGGATTTAATAGACCATTTAAGAGAGAGGAACATTAATGTAAAAACATTACCTCCCGAGTTAAGTGAAAAGTGGGCTGAAAAAACAGGTTTAAGCTCTATGACCGGAGTGTTTTTTATACCTCAAGGTATTGATTTAAATAAAGTGGAAGATAATCCTGAGGCTGAAACTTTTTTAAAATCTCTTGACCCTAATGCAGGACCTAGAGATTATATTAATAGTATGAGGTTAGCCCGTAAATATATGGATGCAGGTACTGGAGGGACAATTTATTACCCAGAATACATGCTTGTAGAGGATACCAATTACGAAGGAATGGATCATTATGGTTATGGAAGATGGATTAGGAAAAAAATAGCTGATGTTCTTACAGAGACTAATATTATTAATGAAGCTCTTGCTAATCCAGTAAGGTCTTTAGGTAAATTTACAGTTCAAGGGAAAGAAGGGTTCCGTGACCCTAAAAAAGAAGAGGAGTATTTAAAGGCTATTGGTATTACCCCATCCGGTGATCTACTAGGGGCTGATCTAGAAACAGAAGAAGAATTATGGAGAAGGATTGGTAAAGGGGAAGATTTTGATGAAATGAGGCGTAAAAATATAGAAGTGTTTGGTAAAGAGGCAATGGGGTTATGAGCACAATACCTAAAGTAGAATGTCCACGTTGTAAGAAATTACATCCGCAAACATTGTATTCGGAGGAACATGGTCTATGTGTATATTGTCGAGCCGATGACGCTGAGCGGATTGCCCCGAACCCTGATCCAACTCCACAAGAAGAAGATCCAAAGGCAGAAGCCGCATCGTTAAAGGCACAAAAAGAATTAGCCAAACGTATACTTTCACGAAAAAGACTCCTTCCTTTTGTAGAGAGATTTAATCCTGACTATTCTGCTGGTTGGGTACACAAAGACATTTGCCAGCGCCTCGAAAAGTTTAGTCAAGATGTAGTTGATCGGAAATCTCCTAGATTAATGTTGTTTATGCCACCACGACATGGGAAATCAACATTAGCTAGTATCGCTTACCCAGCATGGCACTTAGGCAGAAATCCAAAACATGAATTTATAAGTTGCTCGTACTCTGGATCGTTGGCGATGTCTTTCAGTAGAAAGGTCCGTCATTTACTGCGGGAGCCATTATATAAGAATGTGTTCACAGACGCAAAATTAGACCCAACTTCACAGTCAGTTGAAGCATGGTTAACTACCAAAGGTGGTGGTTATGTAGCAGCTGGTGTTGGAGGTGGTATTACTGGTAAAGGTGCTCATGTACTTGTAATCGATGACCCAGTAAAAAATAGAGAAGATGCAGAATCAGATTTTAATAGAGAGTCAGTGTGGGACTGGTATACATCCACTGCGTATACCCGTCTCGCTCCAGGTGGGGGGATACTTATAATTTTAACTAGGTGGCATGATGATGATTTAGCTGGACGTTTACTAAGAGGCGCAGCTGATGGTGGTGATGAATGGGAGGTGGTTAAATATCCAGCAATAGCAGAAGCCGATGAAGAGTACAGAAAGATGGGCGAGGCGTTACATGAAGATAGATACAATTTACCTTCGTTAGAAAAAATAAAAAGAGCTGTTGGTCCTCGAGATTGGTCAGCACTATATCAGCAAAATCCAGTTTCAGATGAAGGTGATTATTTCACAAGAGATATGATCAGGTATTATGAACCAGACGAAATTGACCTTGGCAGAATGAAATTTTACTGTGCATGGGACTTGGCCATTGGTCAAAGAGACAGGAACGATTATTCAGTTGGAATTGTTGTAGGAGTAGATGAATACGATTATATGTATATAATTGATCTAGTTCGAGGCAAATTTGACGGTTTTGAGATAGTTGAACGCATTTTAGACTTGTATGAACAGTGGAGACCGTCCATAATTGGCATTGAGAAAGGTCATATAGAGATGGCCCTTGGTCCATTCTTGGAAAAAAGGGTAAGAGAGCGTAAACTATATGAGGCTTATTTTAAAGATTTGAAACCGGGAAGGCGAGATAAGGAAGCAAGAGCGAGGGCAATACAAGGTAGGATGCAACAAGGAATGGTTAAAATACCTAAAGATGAAATATGGACAGGTCCACTAGTTGCAGAATTATTACGTTTCCCAAATGGAGTTCATGATGACCAGGTTGATGCTTTGGCATGGGTTGGATTAATGATGGCTGAGTTTGCAACTTATGTTGAACCAGTTGAACATATCCCATCATGGAGAGATAAATTAAAACATCTTGCGAAAGATATTAAAACTAAAACAGCAATGAGAGCATAATGCCAGATCCTAGATACAAAAAACAAAAGAAACTCACAGGTGAAGAAGAGCACCGCATATGTAAAAACCAATGGGACCGATATAAAAGGGCAAGAGATAATGGCCATCTAGAATATGTAGATATGGCTAAAAAATGTGATGCTTTTTATAGGGGGGAGCAATGGGACCAAGCAGATATAGCTGCACTAGATGAAGAAGGGAGACCCGCACTTACGATCAACACAATATTACCAACAGTAAATACTGTGGTAGGTGAACAGTCCACAAGAAGAATGGACATTAACTTTAAACCAAGAAGAAATGCTGATGAAGAAACAGCGGTTGTTTTAAATAAACTATTTAAACAGATTGGGGATAATAATAAATTAGACTGGGTAGAGAGTCAGATATTTACAGACGGGCTTATACAAGACCGTGGGTATTTTGATGTAAGAATGGATTTTAGTGATCATGTAGAAGGTGAGATAAGAATAAAAGCGGAAGACCCATTAGATATATTAATAGACCCAGATGCAAAAGAGTGGGACCCGAAATCTTGGAATGAAGTATTTAAAACTCGGTGGATGACTACAGACGAGATTGAAGAATTATATGGTCAACCTAAAGCAGATAAGTTAAGAGTGATTGCCGAAAATGGTTCAAGCTTTGGGATAGATTCTGTTGAATATGAAGAACAAAGATATGGCACTGTTAATACAGGACTTGAATATAGAGAAGACCCTATAGCTGACCCAGAAGAAGTTGGAGCAGTTAGAGCTATAAGAGTTATAGAAAGACAACATCGTAAACTTATGTTATGTGAGTTTTATGTTGACCCAGAAACTGGAGATATGAGAGAAGTTCCAGCGGGGTGGTCAAAAACAAAACGCAATAAGTTTGCTAGAGATTTTAATTTAGATGTAATTGAAAAATTACATAAAAAAGTCAGATGGACAGTTACAGCAGATAAAGTAGTACTACACGATGATTGGTCTCCATATTCTGATTTTACAGTTGTTCCTTATTTCCCATATTGGAGAAGAGGTAAACCATTTGGGATGGTAAGAAATTTACTTTCTCCCCAAGAACAATTAAACAAAATATCTTCTCAAGAACTACATATAGTAAACACCACTGCTAATAGTGGTTGGATGGTAGAGTCTGGATCATTAGTAGGAATGACTGCTGATGATTTAGAAGAGCATGGAGCAGAGACGGGGTTAGTATTAGAATATAACCGTGGGTCAGAACCCCCGGCAAAAATCCCTTCTAATACTATACCTACTGGAATAGATAATATAGCTAAAAAAGCCGCCTTTAATATAAAAGAAATAAGTGGTGTTAGTGATTCTATGTTAGGTACTGATAAACCAGAAGTGTCTGGAGTTGCTATCAGAGCTAAACAAGAACGTGGTGCTTTAATGATACAAGTGCCATTAGACAACTTAACTAAGACTAGACAGTATTTAGCTGAAAATGTTTTAGGTCTTATACAAAATTTCTACACTGAAGAAAGAGTTATACAAGTTACAAATGAAGAAGATCCAATGAAACCTCGTGAACCTATGGTTGTTAATCAAATGACTCCTGAAGGTATAGTGATTAATAACTTAACGCTTGGTGAGTATGATGTAATTGTCGGAACTGCCCCCGCTAGAGATAATTTTGATGATATACAATTTGCACAAGCACTTGAATTAAAACAAATGGGTGTTCCCATACCAGATGATGTTATTGTAGAATACTCAAACTTACAGAGAAAAGGAGAACTTGCTAGAAGAATTAGAGTACTAACTGGTCAAGAACCACCAACGGAAGAAGAAGCACAGCTTATGCAATTCCAAATGGAAGCACAAATGCAACAAATACAATTAGAAATAGCTAAATTAGAAGCAGAGATAATGAGAACACAATCTGAAGCTCAACTTAATTCAGCTAAAGCTCAGGATATAGCCGAAATAGATCCACAATTACAGATAGCTAAGTTACAATCTGAGCTACAAATGAAGAGAGAAGAATTGGCGGTACGTCAGAACTTATCTGCGGACACAAATGATGTACGTAGAACTCAGGCGGAAACCCAAGCAGCCGTTAAAATGGCGACTGAAGCAATGAAGCAATAATATAGGAGTAAATTATGGCAGAAGCAAAACCACAAGTAGAGGCCTCACAAGAGGCTGAACGACAATTCGATGTTACTTATGATGGAATGCCCGGTGCAGATAAAGTAAGTGATGAAGAAGCGTCACCTTTTTCAGAGGATCTAAGTTTTGGCTTAGATGGAGATGGCAACCCAATAGAAGAGGAAGTAAATGAAGACTCAGAAGAGACTGATGCAGTTGAAGAAACAACAGAAGAGGATCCAGAGACGGAAGAGGAAGTTGTTACAACTGAGGAAGGAGAGACTGACGGAGAGGAAGCGGGAGAGGAAGACCCAGAAGCAGCTGATGCAGAGGATGATGGAGCAGTTCCAGAACAGCTTGAAGCAGTAGAAGATAAAAAGAAGTCTCCTATGGTTCCTAAATCGAGATTAGATGAAGTGCTGGCAAAACAGAAAGCTTTACAAAAACAGCTAGACGAGCAAGCTGCACAGCAAGCTCAACTACAAGCTGAAGCACCACAGTATGATTTTGAAGCTAAAGAAGTTGAGTACCAGGAGTTAGTCCTTGAAGGAGAAACTGAGAAAGCAACATTGTTACGAACCGAAATTAGAAATGCTGAAAAAGAGCAGATGTTATTTGAGGTACAACAAAAAATGGGGCAAACAGTTCAACAGAGCCAAGAAGCTGTAGAACTTCAATCAGTAGCTAAAGCTATAGAACAGCAGTACCCAATTCTTGACGAAAATAGTCAGGAATATAATGAAAGCACTGCGAGCGAAGTAATTGATCTTCGTGATGCTTTTATTGTTCAAGGGTATCAAGCAGCAGATGCTTTAACTAAAGCTACAAGATATGTTATGGGAGCTAACACTCCTGAACCAGCTCAAGAACCAGTTGCCCAACAAGATGCAGCTGTTGCACAAAAGAAAAAGAAAGCAGCAGTTAAAAAGAAGATAGCAGCTTCTCAATCTCAACCACCTGATTTACAGGGACAAGGCAACGCTGAAAGAGGGGAAGCTACGCTTGATGTTAATGCTTTATCTGAAGATGAATTTAATGCATTACCAGAAGAAACTTTACGTAGATTACGTGGTGACTTTGGGTAAATAGTTGTATATTATATAAAGAATTCGTTAGCTAGAACGATATCTAGCCCTAGTCGTTAAGGTAAAAAAACGTTGTTCGTCTATCATGACGTTAATCTGGTCGAGGTCGCATTCGTTAAAGTCGCGAAGTCGTTCCCTCACGATACGAGGTATACGGGTTAATTTTGTCACCCCAATAAGTTGGCAGGTAATAGTAACGTAATAAATATAGGAGAAGCCCAATGGCTAATACTAATTTCGCGTCACTGACCTCCGAACAATTAACGGCTTGGTCACGTGACTTTTGGCGCGTTGCTCGTAACATGTCGTTCATTAACCAGTTTGCTGGTTCTGGGTCCAATGCAATGGTCCAAAGAATAAGTGAACTTACTAAGTCTGAAAAAGGAGCTAGAGCTGTATTAACACTTTTAGCAGACATGACAGGCGATGGTATCACTGGAGATAACACTCTAGAAGGTAATGAAGAATCGTTAAGAGCATACGACATAGTTGTTCAATTAGATCAACTAAGATTTGCTAATAGACTTGCTGGTAGATTAGCGGATCAAAAATCAGTTGTTAATTTCCGTGAACATTCTAGAGACGCTCTTGCTTATGCAATTGCTGACAGAATAGACCAATTAGCGTTTTTAACGCTTTCTGGTATCGCGTACACGCAGAAAAACAACGGTGCTCTAAGACCAGTTTACACTACTGGCCAAAACCTAGGTGACCTCGCTTTTGGTAGCGATGTCTCATCTCCAACTTCTAATAGACATAGAAGATGGGATGCAACTAGTGGTTTGGTTGCTGGTGATGTCACAGCTACTGTAGCTGCTGATAAACTGTCTTATAACGCAATTGTGGACTTAAAAGCTTATGCTAAAGATAACTACATCCGTGGTATCAGAGGCGCAGGTAACGATGAGGTATTCCACCTTTTCGTAACTCCACAAGTAATGGCTGACCTTAAACTAGACTCTGATTTCTTAGCTAACGTTAGGAATGCTGGAGTAAGAGGACCTAGCAACACTTTGTTTGCTGGATCTTCTAGCTTAATGGTTGATGGAATAATGGTACATGAGTTCAGGCACGTGTTTGATACTTCAGGAGCTACTTCTGGAACATCAAGTAACGCTGGATCTGCTGGATACAAGTGGGGCGCTGACGCTGACGTCAATGGCGCTGCTTGCTTATTCTGTGGAGCTCAAGCTCTTGCTATGGCTGATATCGGTCTACCGGAAATGGTTGAAGATAACTTTGACTACGGTAACCAAAATGGTATCTCTATTGGTAAGATCTTCGGTCTTAGAAAGCCAAAATTCCAAAGCGACCACAACAGCGCAGTTGAGGACTTTGGTGTAATTAGACTTGATGTTGCTTACGCATAATCCAGTCTTAGTTGAAGTGAGGGCCATCTTTGGGTGGCTCTCCTTCATTTTTTAATTTAGGAGAAATAATGAAAGTAATTTCAAATGAAGATATGTATGTAGCTACAACATGGGGAGCTGCTATACGTTTGTATGCGGGTGAACCAAAAGAAGTTGGTGATGACATAGGATATGTTGCAATTCAACAGGGAGCTAGGGAGATAAAAGATAACGAGCCTTTAGAAAAACCTGATTTAATAATAGAAGCGGAAGTAATTGAGGTACAAGATGCTGAAGTTATAGAAGATGTTGAAGAGGTTATTCTTGAGGAAGAAGATGGAAGAGGAGAATTATTAAAGGCAGCAATGCAACAGATATTAGATGAAGGAGACCCAGATAGTTTTACTTCTGATGGGCTACCTAAACAATCTGTTATAAAAGCTGTTTTTGGAGAACAAATAACCTCAGATGAAAGAGATGAAGTCTGGGCAGAAATAGTAGTAGATAAAGAAGACTAATGGCATCAGTAACGACAGGCGCTAACTTATTATCTCGTGTAGAAGGAACACTTCAGGACACTTCAAATGTGAGGTGGACTGAAGCTGAGTTGTTAAATTATATTAATGACGCCCAACGTGAGATAGCTAATGTACAGCCTGGAGCTACTGCATTACATGCTAACGTACAGTTAGTTACTGGTACTAAACAAGCAATTCCTTCAGATGGACTAAAACTTATTAATGTAATAAGAAACATGTCTGATGCTTCTGGTGGTGCTACTGGTGGTAGAGCTATTAGATTAGTATCTTGGGATATTCTAGATACACAAAATCCAGACTGGCATGATCCAACTGTAACAGGAGATGCAACTCATGGAACAACTCCCAAACATTTTTTGTTTGATGAGAATGACCCATTGAATTACTACATATACCCTGGAATATCTGGAAATGCTTATGTAGAAATTGTGTATTCACAGAGACCAACAGATTTAGCTAATACTTCTGCAACAATTGCTGTACCAGATAATTATTCTAATGCAATTATCGATTACACTTTGTTTAGAGCTTTTTCTAAAGACGCTGAGTTTGCTGGGAATGCCCAGAGAGCTGCAACACACTACCAGTTATTTTCTGTTAGTGTACAAGGTAAAGCACAAATAGATGCTTTGATTAAACCCGATATACAAATAATGAGTGCATAATGGCAAGTTTTGAATCGTTTATGAAAGATGTATTACCCTACGTACCTGGGTGCCCAGATACGGTTGTAGAGAATGCGTTACGTTCTTCTTCAATTGAGCTTTGTGAAAAAGCAGCGGTGTACACAAAAGAGTTAGACCCAATAAGTACTGTAGCAGGTATATATGAATATGAGTTTAACCAACCTGCAGGTACTAAAGTAGATAAGATAATTTGGGCTATATATGATGGTAAGGATTTAGAAGCTATTACTCCTAGAGCCTTAGAAAGTAGAAAACCTAAATGGAGAGATGCTAATAATACTTCTACTCCTGAATATTTTATTCAACAATCCCCAGATTTATTTTGGTTGGTTCCAGTACCAGATACTACTAAAGCAGGTGGTGTTATTATGAATGTATCATTAAAACCATCTAGGTCATCTAATAATATTGCTACAGAAATAGCTGACGATTATAGGGATGGTATTATTTTTGGTGCTTTATATAGACTACTTAGAATGCCATCAAGAGATTGGTCAGACCCACAAGCTGCAGTTGATTATGCTGGGCTATTTGCCCAAACAGTACGAGATGCAGAAATAAAAGCTAGAAGAGCTGATATAGGAGTAGGACGTAAAGTTGTTTATTCTGGTGTGGGGTTACCTCCTACTAGAAGATATCGGAGGTATGGATCGGAGAAAGGATAAATGGCTGTTAAGTTTAGTAAGATACATGTAGATGACTTACAATTTGTTTATGAAGAGATAGAGGAGAAATTAAGGTATATAGTTAAAAAAAGTAATTCTGATTGGTTACCAGCAGACGTATATGTTGGTTTAAAAACTAAGCAAGCAGATTTATATATAGCTTATGAAGGAGATGAAAACATCGGATTTATTATTACTGAGAACCACCCTAACATTGGGGGAGGTCCCACCTTATTTGTCTTGGCAGCTTATCAAGACCCTAAATATAACCAGTCAAAACATGGTTATGAATTATTGGATAGGCTTGCAGAAGAACTCAAAGCTGATAATATCGAGTTTGAAACAAGTAGGCCAGGCTGGCAAAAAATTGCTCCAAAGCACGGTTTTAAATTAGTTAGTTATACATATAGAAAGGATTTATAGTTATGGGCAATAAAAAGAAAGCAAGAAGAGCAGATTTTCAGTTTAGTGAGTCGCAAAAAAGAGCGGCGGGTACTTTTAAAAGGGATGCAGAGCAAGCAGAAAAATTGGGCTTAGCTGTAAAAAGAGGCTTACGCGGAATGATTGAAGAAGACTTTTCACAAACATTACAAGATAAAGCTATGGGGGATTATGCTCAGGGTAGTCCTAAATTAAGTTACGGTGATGTATCTACAGGAAACCTATTAACGCCGACTCAACAAAGACTAGAGTATGCAACTAGGATGGCCGCTCATGACCAAGGGCAGAATATGAAGTTCCAGAATAGACTTGGTTACTTAGACCTTATAAAAGGTGGTCAAGGTATTGGTCAAATGGGTATGGTAAATTTAGCTGAGCTTGGGAAACAGCAAATACTTGGTGAGGGGGCTAGAAAGTCTTCTGACTATGCTTCTAGATTAGGGGGTATAGCTAGAATAGGTGGGGCTATAGGGAGCCAGGTTGCTACAAGTGGCTTTAACCCTACAAAGTGGGACTGGGGGGGTGATTAGATTATGTTACCAGTAGAAACAGATGTAATGAAAAGAGCGCAGACCTATGTTAGTAAGGGACCTAAGGCTATGGGTACAATGCCAACAAACTACCAAACTACAGTATATAAAGGTTATAAAAATGATACACCAAGTATTTCTGATCCTAAAAGCGCACAAGAACAAATTTCTCAAAGGTTAAGTGACAGTTATCAAGAGCTTGGTGGTCCACAAATTGAACAAGAGTTATTAGCCTCTATAGAGGAAAG
>TARA_R100000808_G_scaffold7659_1_pt1 | contig 14462 bp, 22 predicted proteins | sample TARA_R100000808 | Tara Oceans TARA_R100000808 (sample SAMEA2622852) | marine metagenome | biome: marine biome (ENVO:00000447); feature: marine epipelagic mixed layer (ENVO:xxxxxxxxx); material: "saline water (ENVO:00002010), including plankton (ENVO:xxxxxxxx)" | depth 140 m | reverse complement strand
CTGTCATCATTATTCATCTCTCAGTTTAGATATTTGACTTTTCTTGCCGTATGGCCGCATTGGTTTTGATCTAGAAGTATCTTTATAATCAACCTCTTGTATCTCTCTTGCAGACTGCTCTTTAAATTTTTCTTGTTCTTGCTCTAGGAGTGCTGTCAGCCGTTTATTTCTCAGTGAGTAAATTTTTAAACCGGCTCTTGTTTTAAGAGCGTTTATAACAACCCTTTCGTCGTATTTTCTCAGAAGCTGATACGCTTTTGTTACTTGGCTTCGATACTTGTTTTTCCACTTAGTAGTATTCCAAAGCTTGTGTGCTGGCATTCCTTCATTAATGGATTCAGCTTCTCGCAGACACATCATTTCTGCTATATACTGCCCAGCGTTACAAGGTTGTCCGGTTGTCGTATGCTTATACTTTTTCAGCATCCAAAACACCCTTTTTGCAGATCAACATATCCCCAGCCGTATTCGGGTCTCTTATTTCAATTGTACTAGGTTCAATTTCAGGCAGGCTCCATCTTCTAACTTTAAGCTCTCCATTTTCAAGAATGCCTATGCTAAAGGATAGATATGTTGCATCGCCAAACATAAATCCGCCAGCGCCCTTGCAGAAGAAGTATCCATCAGCCTCGGCGTGCGCTTCTACTACGTTTGACCTATTTTTAATCTTCATAGATGTGATATGTAGATCGTTTTCTTCGCAGTAGGTTTTTAATCGTAGCCACGCGCTTGCTGGCTCCACATCTGGGCGATCATCGTCTTGATAAACGGTTTCGCCGTTAGAAAGAGTGACTACCCATATAGGGTTGCTGTCGCCATATTGATTAACGTAGGAGTCTAGTTCTTTTGCAACATATGTCATGCTAGTCCTCCTTGATGACATGAATAGAGTTTTTACTCAGTTCTTTTTGCTTGATCTTGTCTGTGGCTTCAGACGCTTCTGGCGTCATAACGGTAACGCCCTGTTCTTCTTTGCGGGCAAATAACTGTTTTACGGTATCCGCTTTTGGGTAGTGGTTCGTAGTAGTTATATGTTCCTTCTTTTTAACAGGGTTGTTTGTACGATATTTTTCTACAGAAGCTTTTGTGCGACCCAAGTCTCTTGCCAGATCTGAAGAATCCAAATTTGGATTATGCTCTATATAAAACTTCTCGACTTTTGTTAGTCTTCCTGTTTTTTTAGACATCAATATGTTTCCTTTCCGCATAAGCTAGCGAACTTGTACTTCTGGTGGTTAGGAAGTCTTTGTAGAAATCAAACACTTCTTTTGACACCTTTTTAAATTCAGCTTTTGATTTTTTATTTGTATCAATTCCGATAGGACTAAACATTTTGCCACGATAAAATCTGCAATAATAGCTAACGTTTCCGTCTTGGGTGGCGGTATAGGCGCAGGCTTTATCAATTGAGTCAGAGCTATTACCATCGTCACCGAAGTAATTTAATACTCTAGATGTGTTTTTAGTAAATTGGGTAACGTCTTCACGTTCAATTGTCATTTCTTAACCTTGCTCTTTTTGATGGAAACCAGTAATGTGCCATCTTCCAAATCTTCTACAGAATCAACATAGTCTCTCTCTTTGATGGGAGAGAATCTGTAGTCGCCTTCTACCGTATGAGTCCAGCTACAACCACCGCAGTCTTTTCTTACGCATTTGACTTTGACCTTGGTGGTTTTTTCTTCGTAACTAACCTTTAGTAAATTAAGCAAGGGACGGTCACAGTCAGCACATTTTATAACCGTGATGTCGATTTTGTCAAGTACCACTTCCTCGTTCGTAGGAGGTGTTTCGTTCTCAGCAAGCAAATCTGGGATGTTTTGGCGGGACGGGTCATCGCCGTGGTATTGGTAATCAACCATTATTTTTTACCTTTGAAGATGTAGTCTGATTTTTGTTTATCAGACATTTTGGATATATCTTTTTTGGTGGCATCTCCGCTTTTTTGCCACCACTCTTTTGGCTTCTTTGTCTTCTGATCGGCTTCTTGCTGTTGACCCCTTCTGTCACCCAATTCGTATCTACCCATTTTAGACGTGTTTCTTTCTGCCAAATGGCCGAGGGTGGTTGCCTCGCCCTTTACAAATGCCATCGGAGCTTGATTAATAACCTTTTTAATGTCTGGGCTACCGCAGCTTTCGCAGGGGGATGGTTCATCGTGAAATCCGTGCGCTTGTTCAAATTCACACCCGCACTCATTACACAGATAGTCATAGGTCGGCATCTGTGTTCTCCATAATAGGTTTTTCGTAGAGTATAGTTTTCATTTTGATATCTTCCATATCATAATAGCGAACTGGGTTCAAATCCCCTTTTAAAAGCATCCATAAAACAAATATTTGGACAACGCACATGGCTATCATACATATCCAAGCCCACTGTCTCTTGTAATTATACATCACGGTTAAGATTCCTAGAACTATAACTGTTCCAGCAACCTTCAGACCCATGAAAGGAGCAACGTCACCGCTTGATACTTTTAATATAAACTTCCCTAAAGGGTTTAATTCTATTTGATAAAGCTGCTCTTGATTTATTATAGACCAATACACATCTGTTGCGGCTACTAACCCCACAAAAACCCATAGCATAGCGTACAGCGCATTTTTTGTCATTGGTCTAAGTGGTGTAGAATTCTGGCAACAGTATCGTTTCTTACTATGTCTTCGTTCCCCAAGCTGACAAGACCGACATTTTCAACATCTTCTAGCTTGTCAAAACATTTATCTAAAGCACCTTGTGCGTAAGGAGGCAGATCGCTTTGTTCTACATCGCCATTGATAACAGCTTTTGAACCCCATCCGAGTCTGGTCATAAACATCTTTACCTGTTCAAACGTAGCGTTCTGGGCTTCATCCAATATAATGAAGGAGTGATGGAAGTTTCTTCCTCGCATATACTCAAGTGGGCATACTTCAATCGTATTGGACGATCTAAAGGTATTTACACTCTCTTTGCCTAAGTAGGCTGTCATCTCTTCTAGCACAGGAACTAAATAGGGGTGTATTTTTTCGGAGAATGTTCCCGGCAAGAAGCCCAACCCTCTTCCAGACTCAATCACAGGTCTTGTAATTACTATCTTTTCGACCTTCTTGTCTAGGAGGTGTTGGCAAGCAAGGCCAACAGACACTGCTGTTTTGCCAGTACCCGCTGGGCCATCGCAGAAAGTTATATCATTTTTTAGTACACATTTGATATACTCATCCTGACCTTGTGTTTTGGGTTTTAATTCTCTTCGCTTGAAGTTTCTATGTGGTTTCTTTTTGTTATGTCTTGCCATATTTTATTTACCTGAAGAACCAAACCCTCCGTCGCCTCTTGAAGTGTCGTCTAGATTGGACACTTCCGCTATACGAACCAAAGGTACTGGTTGAATTAACATCTGGGCAATTCTGTCTCCTTTAGAGACTTCTACAGGAGACTCTGAAGAGTTGTATAAGCAAACCATGACTTCTCCTCGGTATCCAGCGTCCACCACTCCAGCGAACACATCAATACCCTGCTTGACGGCCATTCCAGACCTTGGCCATATTAATCCTGAAAAACCATCGGGGATAGCCATGGATATTCCAGTCTTTATTACTTCTCTGGAGTTTGGCTGGATGGTTGCATCTGATACCGAATAGAGATCAAATCCAGCATCGCCTCGGTTTGCCTTGGTTGGAACTGTAGCTTCGGGGTCAAGTTTTTTAACTTCTAGTCGAATATAGTTATAGATTGAACCAAAGCCTTTGTCATTCATTGGGTGGTGTCCTACTTTCATTCCTTAAGATCCTTATAGCTTATACAAGCTCGCATTTTCCTCCAGAACAAGCCCATTCCTGTTCCGGCTTAACATTATCCTCTTCTTCTATCACTTGTGTATAATCGACGGTCTGGTATTCTCTTTGAAGGTCAACCCACTCCTTCCAGTTATAAACATCTTTCATGCAGTAGGTTAGTTTCTTAAGATCTCCTTCAAAGTATTTATCTGCAAACTTTTTGCATCTGGCCACCCAATCCTTTTTTGAATCACCTTTGGGTTTAGAACCAAATCCAAGCAAGGCATCACAAGCCGCCCAGAGATTATCTTCCCATAGATTGAGAGCTACTTCGATTAAGCCACTAACAAACAAAGAGGCGTCACCGTAATGCCTCACCTGCTCTGTTGGAAGGTAGATGGCGGTAAATGGAGCTTGGGGATAGTCTTTGTCTCCCGTGATAGGAAGAAGCGATATACCACAAAAGTACTTGCGGTTTTTGTAAATGAACTTCTCTACGTCTTCCCACTCATCAGGCTTAACGTTGATAGTATTTGAAACATTGTGAACCAAGAAAGGCTGTACACACAATGACTTATTTGTTCCGGGTATAACCCAATTCTGCTGAGTGCTTTTTACATAACTTAATAGATCTAACGCTCCAATTTGATTTCTGGTCTTTGAACCTGCCGGAACCTCAACGCAAAAAGATATTACATCATCAGAGTCATTTGCAGACCAAACTGATTCTTCGCAAGCTCTGGGGTTTATCTCTTGAAAATAGTTGTATATAGGCTCAAGCTTATTCGCTTGAATACGCCGTATGTAACGTTTAGCATGATGTGGATGAATACCAGAGGAAGTACCAAGAACACAACTGCTAGTACCTTCAGGCTTAATACAAGTAGTTCTAGCGGCTTGATTGGTTCCGATGAGCTTGGCAAACCGTTTGTTTTCATCTTTAATTACCTTAGCCCCCTTCTTTTGTATTTGAGGATCAAGGCATATTTCATGCTGCTCCATTATACCGGTCATAGAAACGCCTAGCAGTGCCTCTCTCTTAATAATCCTTTCCGTCACTTCTCCTAAATAAGGGAATTCAGAAAAGCCTGCCTGTAAGGTTCCTACGATTGAGGCGGCTTTACAGGCTTCGTAAAAGTCTTCTTCTGTCTTTACTTTGGCGCAGTTGATTGTGCTTAAATTACAGGCTTGCCATCCTGTTTTGCCGGTCTCTTCGTCTACTGGATACAAACCAATTTCTACACAGGGGTTGACTATTAATTCTGTAGAATCAGACCATACAAATCCCGGCTCTCCGAATTCTTTTACAGACTGCATAAGCATTCCGAATTGTTCGGGAGTGGTTTCATCTCTTAGGAGAAGAGCAGAGTTGTTAGAGCGGCCACGTTGAGGATTGTCATGAAACCAATTGCCAGTCTTGGCCATTGCCATTTCTGTATCATCTGGTGAAAAAAGACAGATCGTAGCACTTCGACGCACACCGCCAGAGATAACAGCGTCAGCAGAGTGCATAACAATGTCATAAGCTTGAATGGAAGAGAGTTTTCTTACCCCCTTAGAGGCAAACTCCATGTCTTTTAAAGCCCTATCTAAAACTCTTCTAATGTTAGACAAAGCCTTCTTGAGGGGTTCTGGCCCCGGAGCCTTGCCTGCGCTAGAGCTTAGATAAGATCCTGCTGGTCTAATTTCAGAATAATCAAAGGTCACATTTTTTCCAGTGTATTCTGGAAACAGTTCATCTTGATCAAAGTAGCTAGATACAAGAACACCAACGGCATCAGACCAGCCTTCTATACTGTCGGGAACTACAAACTTTTTAGTCCCACTTTTATTTCTTACTAGAGATGGGAGTTTTTCTACGTGATGTTTTTGTACAGAAAACCCTGTTCCGCAACCACATAACAAAAGATACATGCACTCTTGAAAGAATCTCAGTCTATCAATATAGGAGGCGATACAGTTGTACATTCGGGCGTTGTGTTTGAAGATTGGCTTACCGCCGAACTGGAGGGCGCGTTGTGATCCAAGAATCCTCTTCTTGTACATCATGTCGTAAGCCCAAGCAATATCCCCGTTAACTTCAGGATACTTTTCGTACATCATGTTCATGACACGATCTACTGACTCTCTCCAAGTTTCTCGTCTTTTCTTTTCTGGAATCCATCTAGCGTATTTAGCGACAAAAGTGTAATCCTGAAGTTCCGATGTTGACATATTCTATAATTCCATTACATCCTTGCTATATAAAAAAAGACCCGTAGAGAATCTACGAGTCTTGCTAAACTCGTGAACGGCACATTTAAAAACCAGACAGGTGTGTTAAGGGTTGTTGATACATAGTTAGTGTTTACGGTTATAAAGTTAAACTTGCTGTCTGGCTGCTTATTGCTTGTTGAGGTGGTGCCGTTCTGACTCATGAAAGCGAAGTCTATTTATGCCCCAACAACCTATTATACACTGATTGTGTATTGGCGACTAAATGTTTTTTTTGCCTCCTACAATCTTGTTCAAGTAAGACAGGTCTGGCGGAAAATATCCTATCTTGAGACCATTTTCTAAAAGATGGTAGTACACAGTTTCATCTTCTTTTGAATGACTATGGGCTTTTTGATGATGCGGAATGTACCAAGTCCTAATATTATTTTGCCAAAGTAACTTGGCGCATCTGTGACAGGGGACATGGGTTATGTATGCTTCGGCTTTGTCGGGCTTGACCAGCATGTTGCTAACAGCGTTTTCTTCTGCATGAACCATAAAAGGATATTTCTTGGGTCTTACAGTGGGTAGCCTTTCGTCATCCACGTCAGAACAGAAGCCATTGTAACCCATTGAGATGACTTTTTTGTCTTTAACGATGACACAGCCAACTTGAGTTTGTGTGTCGTGACTTCTTGTAGAAGCTATATATGCAAGACCAATAAAGTAATCATGCCACGTTGGACGCTTCATTTTTTCTTTTGCTTCTTAAACGTCTTTCTCTTTTGAGTTTTTTCTTATCTCTCTTGCTTTTTCTTCTGACGGTTTTTCCCATTGCTCGCTCTGAAGTCAGGATGAACCCAAGTCCAGCGAGATTTAACAGAGTACGCAATCATTTTACGACACCCGTCAATTTCTGGCAAGACGAAGGCGTGATTTTCTGGAGAAACTTCTAGGCGTTCTCCTCCGGCCTCTTTAATAGCTTCCATGTTTAGTTCCATTAAAGAACCTCCAGTCCGTGAATAGCATGTCTTATGTCATTCTCTAGAACAATTTCTTTTACAAATTTAGCTTGATACACATCATACACCAAAAGTCTAGCCGGTGAAGACCCTATTATAAGCTTATGTTCAGATACTGCAAGACCACGATTCCAATTATTACAGGCAATATCGTCAATAATAAATTTAGCCTCTTTTGCTCTCGGAATAGGATGAGACACGAATTCAATTTTATTGTCTATACCTATCGGTCTTGAGGGATAGGCAATACCAAGACTACTGTACGTGGTAAGGTTTGCTACAACGATACTATCTAGCTTGTAAAAATTATGTACAAAGCTTTTTGAATTGTTGCGGCCAAAAGACGGTATGTCGTGAGCCTTTTCCATTGTCTCAAAATCATATAACGGAGTAATCAGGCCAGAAAACGTAAGCCTTCCATTGCTAACAAAAATTGAGTTAATATGAAAATTGTCATCTTCTGTTTTTTCTTCGCAGGTTATTTGCTTCTTGTCTGTTAAGACTTTGTAGTCATCTACATTTTCACCAATAATCTGCCAAAACCCTTTTAGGTTAAAATCTAGATCGTATTTAGCTATAGCATCGTAAGCTGTAGAAGTGGCCCATATATGATTGTCGTGAACGACTATTTCGTGAACGCTCTTGAGATGATCTCTGTCTTGAAAAGTTCTTTTTATTTCGTAAGTATTTCTGTCTAGCTCCGTAAAGCCAGCAGAGTCAGAAACGATAATGCGATCATCAAGAACAGCAATGCCACGCAGACCTCTTTCTCCTCCACGTTCATTATCATTGACGAAATCTTTTTCATAAGGCGCATAATGAAGAATCTCTCCTGAGTCTATATCCACAACATAAAGACCGCCATGAACATCACCCTGTTTCGCAGCCCTTATAACAGTGGTGCAAATTACTTTCATTATTTCCAGTCCTTTTCTGGCTGCTCCAAGTCTTTGTCTTTTTTATAATTGACCAAAAGCTCTTCGCCCTGCTTAATATCTCTTATTGATACAAGTCTTTTAAACTCTTCGTCTGTATCAATTCTACAATTCTCTTCTTCTGAATGATTGTATTTACTGTTTGGTACTATATTTACCCAGCCCAGCCACGACATTATGTGTGTTCTGTGTATGACTGTTTCGGCGGATATATCCTTGGTAGCAAATAATCCCTTTCCGTGAATCAGGCTGTCTTTCTGTTCCACCGAAGAAGGCAATTGACCCCTCACGTTGTTTTTTATCTGAACTCTAACCATCTGAAAACCTCACTATAAAATCTTCATAAGGTTTTGATATTGCGCTAAAGTCAAAAAAACTATAATCAATCAGCTTTCCTTCAAGATATCTTACATTGATTGTGTCATCGCTTATGCCAAGACCGTTGTCTTCTTCATCGCTTATCTTGAAAAGGGAATTTCGTATAACAACACTATATTCTAAACATGCCATGCTTGAGGGTACTTTACCTTCAAACTTTCCAGAATGAAGAGTATTCTGAACCTGTTCCTCGAATGTCTCTTCCGACTCTATATCAAGACCAAAAAGCACGTTATAAAGAACGTTCTTGTAAAAGATATGACCGTTGGTGGAAAAGGGGATTGCAAAATTTGTGTATGTCTTTACGGCTGTTGCGTCCCACACAAGAAATGTGTCGTCTACGAACTCCCCTTCTTTGGGTATGTCAGCAAAGTAAGAAGATCTTTCGTATGGATTTTGTATTACAGTGTTGTTGCCTAACCTGAGACTGAGTGCGGCAAGACTATGTGTTTCAAACAAGTCTTTTATCTTTGAGTAGGCGCATGGTCTCCCGAATAGTATATTCTCATCGTTGAATAGGCAGATGAGGTCGTTATTGTCGTAGGATGCCTGTATTATATTGTCTACAAGGTTTGTTCCTCTTTTTTTCCACCATCTTATTGGAAAGTTAACACCTCGCTTATTTTTAGCGTAGAAAAAATCCTGAACTTTTTCATATCCTAATCTTATATTTTCGTTTGTGTATTCGTATACCACAGTAACGCAAAACAAATTGCCAGCATTTTTTTCTAGGCTCTCTAGTAATAGATGAAGCTGCGCAGGTTTATCCTTCGATATTACTATCGTCGTGATCATCTAGCGTAACCTCGTCGTGGAGGCAACTGACTGTTGGAATAAGTTTTAATCTCCGGTAAATTTTCTATAGACCATTTTGCCATTTCCGAAATGCCTTCTTCGATATTAATTTTTGGCTCAAACCCAAATTCTTCTTTTGCTTTCTTAGTGTCTAGCCGTCTTTTGATTGGCCCAGATATAGGCTCTTCTTTCCATCGTATGGTTCCAGAATATCCCATGTATTTACAGCACATCTCTACGGCATTATGTATTGTCGTGGAAGCTCCAGCACCTACATTGATTGGCACAGAAGTGTGGCAGTCTTCCATTGACATCCTTACCGCTCTAGCAGCATCTTTAACAAATAAAAACTCCCTTTCGGCATTAGGTATTCCGGCGAGATCAAGAGTGGGTATATTTTTCTCTATGCAATGTTTTATTTTTGCCATAAGGCTCGGCAGGAATTTTAATGCATTCGGATGAAAATGGTCACTAGGGCCGTATATGTCGGGCATTATTAGATTTACAGTATTGAAATCCCGAAATTGTTGACTGTAAGAATGAGAGAGATGTAAGAAAGTTCTTTTTGCAATAGCATAAGAACCAATATCTGAAGCTGGGTAGCCATTCCAGAGGTCATCCTCCTTCATGGGTATGGGGCATGAATATGGATAACAGTTATAGTCCGAAACAGTGATGAACTTTTTAACATCGAACTGCCTAGCTTCTTCTATAACCTTGAGTCCCATGTTTAAGTTTTCAAACATGACACCGCCGGGATATTTCACTGAACGATGGCCATTAATTTCCGCCAGATGGATTACTACATCAGGCTTTATATCGTCGAAAAGCCAGCCCACATGAGCGGATTCTCCAAGATCATAACCATCCTTATCGCCGCCATACTGGTAAACATCATGGTAGTCGTTCTTTACTAGATCTAAAAAAACAAACCTACCGAGAAACCCATAGCCGCCAGTAATTAATATGCGGTCTTCTTTTGTTATTTCCATTTAGAAGTCTTCTAAAAACTTCACCAAATCTTCGGGACTCATATTGTTAGCCTGCTTCTTAACCTCACGATCCTCGTCCATGATAACGACAGTGGGATACCTGCCGACCTTGAATTGGTCAACAAGAGGTCTATTTTGAGGCGTGGATAGATCGACAAAGGCTGGCTTCCCGTTATGGTAAAAGCTCACGGCCTTTTGGACATCATCATCTACCCAAGTTTCTTCCCTCATTCTTTTACAATGAGGACACCACTCAGTAACGAATACAACTACTTGGTGTTTACTTTTTTTCTGTTTGGCTGTCATTTGGCATCTTTGGAAATAAAACTGGAAACTTTTTACTGTCTTCTGTGATACTCTTTTTATCTTCAGAGTCCTCCTTCGAGGAGCCTCCTTCGATGGGGAGTTTGATAATATCTTTTAGAGAGGGGGTTTCTGCATTTTGATCAATTGCCCATAGAATGTCATTCTCTTTAGCCCACTCTCTCATTCGTCTAACGGGTACAATCAGGTTAAAAGTTTCGCCAGCCCCTCTTACAAGCATACCAACGTATTTGCTTTTGTCTTCCCCGGATCTTTCTGTAAGAAAAATTCCTCCACCAGAACTGCCGGGAAAAGCGGTAACTGTTGTCTGATCAAAGATAACTCCATCACCACTTCCAAGATTAAGAACTCTACCGACTTGAGACATTATGCCCCGTGTCATGGAGTTCGATCCTTGTTGACCAAGCAGACTACCTACGTGATACAGTTCTGTGCCGATAGGAACAGGCTTGTTTTCATTTATATGAAATTCAATTGTTTTATCAATGAAGCCCTGTTTTCTTATCATTAGAAGGGCTAGATCTTCGCCGTTATCTGCATCGCTATATTTGATAACTTTGGCGTCCATTTTTAGTTCACCTACACGTCTGCCATTTTCCACCAATTCTTTTACAACCTGAGCATCTCTAAACTCAACAACCTGTTTAGGTTTGCCGCCTTCAATGATGGTTCTTACTGATCGCAGGTTGTCTATTACATGACCAGCAGTCCATACAAAGTTAACTTTTTCTTTTTGGTTTTCTCCAACGATTACTTCTCTGGTGATAATTACACCTGAGCCTTCACCACTTCCCGACTTAACAGTTACGGAAACATCTTGGAGTTTCTGGTATAGAGCGTTGTCTTGACCTAGAGAGGTCGAGCAAAAAATCAGACACAGCAGAACTGATACATAGGCTTTTTTCAACATCGGTTATTCCTTTACCTGTAAAATGAACTATACTCATAATACAGCAACCGATGCTATTTTTCAATAAATAATTAGCCAGAATCTCTACTCCATTAAAGATTCTGGCTAATGTCAGTTATCGTCGTATACTAGAGAGTATTACTCACCAGCATTATCGACAGGAATTGTAGTCTCTCTGAGGCTATCACCAACTATCCAAGCTCCTACGAGCATTGTTACACTAGTGACCGTATCGGGATTGACAGTACCTTCGCCAAAAAATGTGTCAGCGAGGATAACAACCATTCCGGCAATACCAGCCCAGAAACGACGTGACGCGACAAGCGCTTTTAACTTGGCCATGATTCTTCTCCATTAAAAAATTAAAAAGCCGAATTTAAAATAAACCTTTAACCTTGTCTAGTATTCCGCCCAAACCTAGACCTCCGTTTGATATAACAAGATAAGCAATGAGTCCAATACCAATAAGAAATACAAGCCATTTTCTTTTTTTAGCTACAGCATACGCCTTTGCAGTAACTTCTTTAATTTTTTCTAGCCTGTAGCTTCTTCTATTTTCAACCTTTTCTTTTCTGCCTTCTTTTCTTTGCTGTATCTTCTTACGCCTTTCTTCTCTTCTGTTTGATTCTTCTTTGTTAGCTTTAGCTATTTCTAGTATTCTATTCATTAAATAGTCCTTATATTACGCCAGACCCCGGCATTAAACCAGATCCCGGTAGAAGGGTTGGGATATTATCATCAACCGATGGCTGTTTTTTCCACCCATTCATCAAAACCCTAAGAGCGTTCTTCCCTAAAAACTTCTCTATAATGTCATCTGAATAGCCTAGCCCCTGAAGGTAATAGGTTATTCTGGGGAGTTCTGATATATCAACAATTTCATCTGGCGGATCTGTAAACCCATCAAAGTCGGTGCCGATAGCTATGGTATCTGTTCCACACACTTTGATTATATGATTAATGGTTTGTTCAATGTATTTAAGACCTAAGCCACTGTCAACCGGTGAAATCCAATAGTTCATGAATATAACACCCACGGCACATCCGTGATCTGCCATCCATTTAAGCTCCCAGTCTTGTAGGTTATAGGAAAGCCTGTTTACTTCAAAGGCTCCATTGTGACTGGCAATTAAGCATTCTTTGGCTCCGGCTGCGTCAACTAAATCATAAACTTGTTTTCTTTCTTTTAGTGTACAGTGAGACACGTCAATTAACATGCCTAAATCAAGCATTTTTTCGACAACTTCAATGCCTAAATCTGTTAAACCTTTTGTTTCATCCCATCGTCCTAACGCTTCTCTCCAATTTAAGTGTTTGGCACCGTATTCTGGGTAGGGAAATACGGGGTTTGCCACCATGTTAGGATAAAAATGTGCTAACGTTAGATATGCTACACCCCTGTCAGAAAAGTGTTGTAGGTTGCTTAGTATTTCTTCTCTAACGTCTTCTGGATTGGATAATATATCAAGGTCTGTAGTTCTGCCAGATTCATGTCCCTGTAAGCTGTGTGCGCCCTCGATTGCATGAACCACACACATGTCGCCAGCGGCAATTCCAGCCCTGAGTTCTTCGCTATTCATGGCCAGCGTTGCCTTACGTGCGCTGTCATCCTTTGTATTGTTATAGTTTGCAATCTGATTTTCCATTTCGTCCAACATTATGTTGGTTGCGTCAAAATAGGTGGGGTCAATAATTTTTTTACGAACACCACGAAAGAACCAGAGAAGCTTTTTGATTAAGGATATGTCATCTATCCAGCCCTGCTCCAAGATATAAGCAGTTGACAACAAAACATCTACGCCACCCTGCTCCATTTTAGGGAATGTTACTCTCCTGCTAAACGGCCAAAACTTTTCTTTAAAGAGATCCATGATGAATCTAGTTTTGGTTTCACTTAAATCCCTTTGGAACAGATGGGATTTCAAAGAAGAGTGCGTGTGTAAGTCTACAACTGTTGAATTAAAGTGAAGGTCATCTTTCAACTGTAGGCTCCTTATGGGAAATGTTTTTGCGTAACAATATATTATATATAGATTTACAGATAAATCAATGCCCACTGAAGCCCCCAATCGGGGGCTTCGTAGGGCAAGAGATTACTTAGCCAAAATGTTTGGCCACCAACCCTGCATTACTCCTAAAAAGTAAATAGCAGGAGCCATCATCCCGATGAACAACAAGGGCTTTTCCCTAGCCGTTACGAGTGGATGGGTGACAGCATAGATCAGGTTTCTGATCGGTCTTCTTTTTTCGGACATATTAGTCCCCTTTCAAAATAAAAAACAACGTAGCTCCTAAGTTAATCGTCCTCGTCGCCTTCATTCAAACTATTTGCTGTTACTTCTTTTTGCCATAAAGTCTTTGAATTCTAGGAATGTCATCCTTTTCTTGTGGCGTCCAAATATCATTACTGTAGTAAGGATACATTAGAGCGCTGTTGTATTTAGAATGACCTAGCCCTAACAAGTGACCGATTTCGTGTGCGCATACACCCCTGAATAAAATTCCGTTTTCACCAGAGTCGGGTAATATCCAACTTTCTGCTTCGTCATACATATTCCAAAGCTGTCCGTTATACTTCGTACTGCTAGGGAGTTGCGCCCAAGCTAGAGTATTGCCAGCTCTACCAAAACCCATTCTCTTTCTATTGCTAAAACCTATAATGATATCAGCAGCTTCCCAATCGTTTGCTTGCGCAAAAGAAACATTAGTTACTGCCGTCCAAGAGTCAAATGATTCTTTGATCTCGTTCAGCCATACTTTTTCATCGTTCCAGTCTTGGTCTAAATTGTTGACAAAATAAGTCAAGTTGTGATAACCCCACTTATTAGGTTTCAAAAGTTTTTGATCTTGTTCCGCCTGTGATGGTAGAGCGCATTTCACTCCGTTATTGCTTGGTAAGATTAAACCATCAAGACATCTATTGTAAATTTCCATCCCCGTTTTAAATCCAAAACTAACGCCAAACATAGCTAAGATGCTTGACTTCAATAATTTGCGACGATGCATAAAGCACCCCCTTACTGTAACTTGTTATCAATCCTTTCTAAAATGTCAGCAATCCTTCTTTGATCCGATACAACTTTTGTCATAATGTGCTGCATATCACGCTGAATTTCTGCCAAACTTCTTGGTACATAAATTAGGGGAAC
>TARA_R100000808_G_scaffold2414_1_pt1 | contig 14498 bp, 30 predicted proteins | sample TARA_R100000808 | Tara Oceans TARA_R100000808 (sample SAMEA2622852) | marine metagenome | biome: marine biome (ENVO:00000447); feature: marine epipelagic mixed layer (ENVO:xxxxxxxxx); material: "saline water (ENVO:00002010), including plankton (ENVO:xxxxxxxx)" | depth 140 m | reverse complement strand
TTGTCACTCGCCATTACATACATCATTCCCTTAATATCCTTAACATAACGACCACACATCGTCCACTGAGACTCCCCCAAATACTTATGCACGATTTCCAACTAACTCACCCATCAATGGAGCATGTATGTCGTCCATCTGACACTTAGGACAGTCTACCATAGGTCTGCCCTCTTTTTTCTTGCTAAATATAAAATCCGACTCATGGATGTTCCGATGCTCCTCCTCCCAAATAAAACCACACACAAAACAACTAAACTTCCACTTCACTTGCTCCACTCCTTGAACTTCTGCTCCCAGGAATCCCTGAACTCTGACACCTCTGGTGTCGGCAAAAATATACCGTCATCATGCTGAATCCTACGACGCATCCGACTCACCGTTCCCTTGTCAGGAGCATACTTCAAAAGCAAATATAAATCACTCAAAAACCGCTCCTCGTTGTCACTCCTCTGTTCTTTAGGTATCTCACGATAATAATCACGCAATATCATAAAAAATAACTCCACATCACTGTCCCTCGTATGCGGATAATCCCGTAAATAACGTATCACCATCCTCTTCGTAGTATCTAAATCACCAAACCACTCCTTCATAACTCGTCCTCTACCAATTCCCGCAAGTCCAACGCCTGAATACAACGCTTGCAACTAACAAACTTGCTACCACGCCTCAACATAGCCTCAAACTCAGATGGCGTACACTCATAACCACACATCGTCAAACCATACTCCCTACTCGGTGCGTGCCTCTTGTGCATCTACCCCCTCCGCTATTATCTTCCGACGATACCAATCTACACCCGTCCAAAATCCAAATATAAAACTCATGCTTATCAAAAACGCCGCCAACATATCACTCATCCTTCTTGTCCTCCACCATCTCCTCTATCATGGCCTTCATCAATAATACCAACATGTTAATACCCATCTCAAAAGCCTTCTTCATATTACGCTTATACTTCATCACATTGTCATCACGTATCTTAATAGCATGCTTTATCAAATCATCCAACTGTACTATCCATAAATCACGAGCGTCTGTCATTCCGATACCTGCTCCATACACCACTTCTGTAAATCATCCAACGCACCATGATAACCCGTCAAAAATGCCTTCATCTCACTGTCCGACATAGGCGACCACTTATGCAAATCATGCACGTCATCTGCCAAACCCGCCTTCTTGCGCTTCGCAAAATTCCGAACATCTACCAAACGCACGTCCTTCTCCAAATGCGCCTTCGTCCATACATGACCCTTGCGCCAAACCTTCTCACTCATAACCCTTCCTCCAACCTACTAACATAAGCCATCAAAAACTTCTGACGAAATGGCATAGGCATCTCACTCTCATCCAAAGCATACTCTATACACTTGCTAATATGCTCAACCACACTCTCCCTATCTGCATTCAACGCCTGTAACTTACTCTGCATCTCCGTCAACTTCGCAAACTCGTGACCCCGTATGTCCGCCCCCTCCTTAGTTCGCATCCTATCCAAATACTCCTGACGTACCTCCTCTATCTCGCCCAACTGCTTGCCAATGTAATCCTTCACCCTGTGCTTCGTCTCCTGAACTATCTCATACTGAACCTCTCCCCGTATCTCATCCCAACCATGCTTCCTCGCCCAACCACTAACCGTACTCTGGTCTATCTTACTCACCTCGTCAAAACGTAAAGCCAACTCCTCTGCTATCTGACGCATGTCCGTTCCCTGCAAATATAACTCCATCGCCGCATTCTTCACAGCTAAACTATACTGCCCCTTCTTCTTAGGCTTCTTCTCCACAACTGCATCTGCCATACTCATCCCCCTCATGGCCTGTAATAACTTCTTGCGCTTCTCAGTCGTCATCCAACTCTCCCTTCTTCAACTCCGCATAAGCCCACAACGCATCCCATAACTGCTCCTGCATCGTAGTACCCTCCTTCTCCGCTAACTTGCGTATCGTCCCTAACGTCTCTATCCTATCCTCATGCCTACCAACACTCAATAAGTGCGTCTCTGGCTTCGGCCTATCCTTTGCATATCCTGGCATCTATACTCCTGTAGGTCGTGCAGCATAACTCCAGTATTTTCAATGAGTATGAAAGCAAATGGTGTAAACACAGAAAAATGTTCCCGCACCCCTCCGTGTTGTAGCTAACTATAGTGTCATACTGCACTTCCATGAGGTGCCTATAAGCCCTCCACATATAAACCTAACCTATGCGTTTTCTTGTTCTTCCAACCACAAATCAGACTGGTAGGCATCGTTATGTTCAAAGAGAACATGCCCTTCACAGTCATCAGTCCAACATTCATAGGTTACTACTTTCTTCAATCGCTTGTTACAGCAATCGCATTTGGCTATCCTTCTTTTGTGTGTTTGTTTGTTGTGCAATTTACTCACCTTAGAAATAGACAACCATGGGTGCATATAAACCTTTGGGTGAACTTTTACCTATAAAAAAAATTAGCCCCTAAGAATCAAGAGAACCCCGTGTTTCAAAACATTAGAAAATTTATAGATTAGCTACCTTAAGAAATACACCCCCTCCCCCATCACATGAAACCCCACCCCACCTCAGGCCCGAAGAGAACTTAAGACGATGCATCCCCTCGGTGACTTTTGATTATTATTTTTGTGCTTGATTTTGGATTTAGGTTTATAGTAATTCAGATACTTTTTAGATTCTTGATTTAGATATCATTAAACAGATTCTTTGGGGGTCTAAATGGTTGTACTATCTCTTAGTATATCTTATGTTATTTCTACTGTTATTATTGGTTCTTTTGTAAGTTTTCGATTATTGGACTTTTGGATATATTGTTTATCGTCGATGAGGTTTATATAAGACAATATATTTCTCGACGATAGGGAGTATTAGGTTAGCCTAAAAGTAAAAATCTGTTTCAAAAGGTCAAAAAGTGAGATAGCGGTTTTAGGGTGGAGGCTCGGCCTATCGTCGATAAAATGCCTTTTCTTTATATGCTCAAGTTGGGTTTATATAAAAGGGAAAAAGGGCTAAAATCCTTAGTTTAGGACCGCTTATATAAATGCAAAAATACGTCAATCAGTGAATTAGGCTTGCCTAAATCTAAAAATATCCTAAATGGGCTTATATAAAGTCTAAGCACAAAATGAAATCTTGGTTTAAATAGGGGCCTCTTCCCAAGTGGGACCAGAACCGTTTTAGGCCTATTTTGGGTTTTTTGATTTTGCCATTTTCTTATAAATAGCGGTTCCTTTTTTCTCGACGATAGAGTACCCTATAGTATAATTTACCTATTTTTGACATACTATATAGTGAGGACAAAAACACGGAAGCGGTTAAAGTTCTCAGATGTGATACAATGAACACACAAACACATAGAACAGATAACATAGAAGAGGCGGCACCCTGTGAAGTGTCAAACGAGGTAATTGGAAACCTTCGTTATATCGGAGTCTGGCCCACAGACCAGGAGGGCGAAATTTGGGTCGAGATAGAGAGCGCCGAAGGGTGCTTTTCTGGATTCATTAAGGAGGTGAAATAATCGTGCCTTCTGTAAGTCAAAACGAAGACGGAAAGCTCGAAGTTGATGGCGTGGTTTTCCATAGGGACACTTGGGACGATGGGCGACCTAATCCCGTTAATCCTTTTTATGGCTTAGATGACATCAAAAATAAACACGACATGGGGTCTAAATTTGGTAAGTTTGCTATGGATTACAGATACCCTAAAAAGGAGATGAGTTATGACGAAGAAATCTTATTTCAAAAGGAGTTCTGCGAGGGTCTTGGATTCGTCCAAAAGGATTCTAATCAATGGCCCTATACTAAGTGGTCTCATAAGCTAAAAGTTGACGACTTGAAAGACCTTCTAAGACAGACTTTTGAAAACGATTTAAAGGAAGAAATAGAAGTCTATAAGAGGACATCTCAAGAGCTTAAAGAGTATAATGAAGATATGCAAAATAGACAGGTTTTTGCTAATCAAATTAACGACTTTTTGAACTTCAGAAATGCCTTTAAAATTAGGAGAACTTCCTTTAAGGAATTAATCGAATCTATCGAGCTTTCCATAGGTAAAGGCCACTATAGGCGGTTAGCCTCCCACAAATCGCCACACGGTGACTATAGATATATTCCAAAGGAAGCCCTCGTTAACTCCTTCGAAGCTATGGCATACGCTAAGGAATGGTTAAACATTTTTGAGCCTGTTATAACTGAGTTAAACCGCTTGGAAGATGCCCTAAAGATGCCTTACGACCTAAAGGGGGATTATGTTAACATTCCAACCGATAAAATAGAATCTATGTGGTTAAGTGATTTGGTAAGTTTTAGATACCAAGATTTCCTTACTTTCTTAATGGATTTTAAGAAAAGATTCGGAAAAGATGAGAGATGGAACCGAGACGAAACTTTTCTTTCTGGGTGGGCTTTCCCCAATCACGATGATGGGGGAAATTATCGGAATAGTAGCGAGGCCGCAGAATGGGACGTTTTTAACACTCAAAAAGACGAGTACGGAAGGGGAGCCTTGACGTGGGGAGTTTGGTTATCTGAATTGGCTCTAAATGGGCAAATAGAAGCCATTTCAGACCCTAACCGAATGCAGGATATTGTTAACCTTACAAATCTAAACCGACACCGCCATAATGAGAAATATAAATTATATGAGAAATTCCCAACGGTTTTAGTGTCCAGAATGGAACCTAAAAAGGAGGTTGAATAAATGATATGTAGAAGTTGTCTTCAAAAGCTAAAACAGGAGGGATATATTGAGGGTGTAAGCGTCTTTTGTTGTAATATAGATGAGAACACTAAAGAAACGTTTTGGAGGGATTTTTAATGAAAAGTTATGTTGTAGAAATTGAGAACGATTTAAACGAGCTTGTAAGCTCAGCGATTGAGGAGATAAAGCGGTCTATTGCGTGGCTTGTAAAAGAGGGCGAAATAGACGACAGTATGGACGCTGACGACATAAACGAGGCCTTAGATTATGACGGAACCAAGCACGAAATAATAGACGGTTCCGTCCCTGTCTACACTGCCCAATTAGAGGCGCTGTTTTTCGTCCATAAATGGGACTTGATGGAGGCCTTTAATGATGCGGGAATTTGTACCGTTGACGAGGTCTTAAGCAATCCTGACAGCTTTCAATTAGGCCTCGAAGGAGTCGCTATTTTTTGCTACATTGAACAGGCTGTTAATGCTTGGATTTGGGACGATTTGGAGGCCTGGTTTAACTCTAAATTCCAAGCCGATAAAGGCGGCATCATGAGGCTAAAAATGGAGGCCTAAAATGGGTTGTCAGTGGTGCGGTGAATATTGGGATGAGAATTGCACTTGTGGGCCTTCTGGTGCAGGGTCTCCCTCATGGCAAAACGAACGCTGTAAATCGTGCTTAAACTACGTTCTGGATTGTGTTTGCATTTGTGAAGAATGCAATAAGCGAAGCGGTACCGCTTGGATGTGGCCAAACATCGACGAGAACCGACTCTGTAAGGGACACTAAACAATGACTCTATCGTCTATAGTCAGGGCGATTAAAAACGCCTTGACTCGTCCCCCCTGAAAGCCTACAAACTCCTTTTTTATCGTCGGGAGTCGTAGGCCTCCCGACCTCATTTTTTAACCTGATTAGCTTAAACTCTAAATCTGGTTTCTATCGTTCGCATAGGATAAAAAAATATACCCTCTATCGTGTATTTCGACCCGTACACCCCCCTGGAAGCAACGCTAACAGTCCAAACTTTTTCTGGGGGGTCAACATACTAAAGGCACATATAAACCCTATTAGCGGTCAAGGAAACGTATCAGAAATTGATTTCTGTAATCGGGATTTGGTCCACATTTCCAAATCTGGAAAATATGATTTTAATCTAAATTATTATAATCTGAATCTAAAACCATGCCACCTAATTTATCTAATATGCGCCCACATACCCGCATGTTTAACCCATAGCGTGGGCCACTTTTGGACCCAAAATACACCAATATGCGCCCACAGGCACCCGTGTTTAACCCATAGACATCGGCCTAAAAAACAGTTTCTCGACGATACCAAGGCGACCCAAAGGTTTATATGCTAAGGTTACTATAAGCCAACTACATATGATACAAAATCATAACACACAAACACAGCCAGCCGCTCGAAACAACAGGCACGGAGTAACTAATGAAGGATAGGTTACAAGTTGTAGACATACAACACATGGGAGCCTGTGCAGAACATTTAGTCCAGGGTAAATTAAGTAGTTTACATAACAACTCTATTCGTATGCCTGAACATTATGTTTATGACTTATTGAATGTAAGTAATGACTGTAAGATAGAGGTCAAAAGTGTTTCTCATAAAAGAGGTAACAACGTAGCATTTAGATTATCTGAAAGGCAATTCAAAAGTAAAGAGATTGATTATATAGTTGCTTTAGTATTTCACGATAAGAACAACCCTTTTGATGTAGATGCATATATTGTTCCACATAAAGTTGTAAGTTATATGGCAAGCACAAGTCAACATGCAGGAGAAAAGAGACCAGGATATGGAGAGTATAAAGAGAGGGCATTTACATTTTCAATAGATGGGGCTGTTACAAGACAGCCTTATGTAGCAAACTTAGGTAAAAACAAATGGGATTTGTTAACTGCTAAAAATAGAAGTGTAATGACAAGAAAGAAAAATCAATTAGCTAAGAAGATGATAGAAAAATTCAAGCGTTGGTATCTCATAGACAACCCACATGTAATAAATGTAAAAAAGAAAAGAGGGAATGTGAAATCAAAGAATTGGTATAAATGTAAACACTGTAAGAATCAACCTTGCACGAGGTCAAAAATGAAAACTCATTTAGAGAGAGTTCATGGCCTTGATATAATGAAAGGTGGGTTACAAGAATTAAAACATTACAAAAGACTTAAGATAAATGGAAAGTTTGTAAAAGGTAGGGGTGAATAAAATGAAACAAAAATGGAAAGATTGGTTCACTGATGAGTGTAATACTTGTGGTGAAAGTATGAAACAAGAGGGTTTGGTCTATGTAATACGCAACATCCATGCCCTCTGCCATGAATGTTATGATAGTATCAAAGTGTACTTGATTGACATAGATATACAAGAGATACATGAAAGTGATTGTGATTGTAAGGATTGTATTGATGAATACGCAGCAGGGGTCGCAGCAATGGGACCAGAAGATATGGAGTGAAAAACATGAAAGAAAAAAACATAAAGAAAACAGAAGAAATAGCCAGGGACATCATAGAACTAACAGATTCTCTGGATAGCCAGCAAGAACTCAAAGACGCATGGTCAGTGTTAAACTACGCTATGAGATATTTGAGCAGCAAGGACGACTACCTAACGTCTAAGAGAAGAACAGTGGAATTGATAGCGGAGATGGAGTATGCCAAGAAAGAAGAAGGAAACTGAGGCTGTTGAAAAGCATTTCCTATATGAATTAATGGGAATGCATACAGAAGCCCTTAAAGAGCATCTAATCGCAGTTAACGACGCTCTCTACTACCATGAAGAGAAGGTAAGAGACGTAAACTCTTACAAATATCGAATCGACCAAATTATGAAAGTAAAAAACTGGCTTCGTGTCGAAGAGGAGACTCTAAATGGCTAATTGTACGAAGTGTGGAGGCACTCTGATACTAAATAGCATCAAAAGTAACGATGATAGATATGATTGTCTGTTACTTACTTGTAATAGCTGTGGTGTTATAGTAGATAAACAGTTTATGAAGAGGAATAGAGATGAAAGTGGAGACAATTAAAATAAAACTCGGTGCTACTCGCCCTACTAAGGTGCAATATGAGTCTGTAAGGGCTGATATTGAGCTAAACATAACTCTTGACCATACTGAAGCGATTGGTGGAGATGTTATGAAGCAAACATGGAAAAGAATCCGTGATAAAGCCAAGATAATGCTCTTAGAAGCAATGCACGACGCTGAGAAGGGGGTGAGTAGGTAATGTCGCTTGTCTCTCAAGTAAATAGATGTAAACAATGCAACATGCCCATCCCTAAAGACCGTTATGCAAAGGATAGAGCATATTGTAAGCATTGTTACAGTGAAATACAATGGGGTAAGTCAGACATCAATACCTGCTACCAAGGTTCGGTCATAATGTTGGAGGACTAATGAAATGTAAGAGATGTAAAGACGGTACTTGCTTTGAAAAGGCAGGTACCGTTGAAGGATTTGCTGCCTTTAGATGTACCGCTTGCGGGAGGACTAATGGTTAAAGACCTTACAATCGCAGAGATAAAGGAAAAGAAAACAGAATGCTGTGAGATGAACCCTTTTGTAATTGTCGTCTGTCCAGGATGCAATAAAACTGTAGGAGTAGATAATGTGGTACATTCTGAAGTGTCCGAAGTGTTACAAGACGAGAGCAGGACTGACAAAGAATAAAAGTTGGAAATGCTTTCGTTGTGGCTATAACATGACCAAAAAGAATACAAAAGTCCAAGCCACGACGATAAGTATAAAAGAGAACCAAGAAATGATAGATAGATTAGATAATAAGAAAAAGTACTAAAAAAGAAAGACACACACACCTTCATTTCCACTGGAACTTTCTAAAAGAGTCTAACCCAAAAAAATCTTAAAAAAAATGAAAGTGGTACGGCGGCTTATTATTATATTTATATACTTATCGTCTATTACTTTTAATTCTCCAGTGGAAATAGAGGTGTGTGTGTCTAAGTTATAGAACGGATTAAATCCACAACACTTATCTCAGATGTACCTAATGTAATATATGATTCTACTGATTCTCTTATTATATGTCTTACTTCTACCACAGGTAAGACTACATCTTTTAGTGAAGGTGCAGTTACTTTAACATAATCACCAAGTGTTAAGTGTTCTGCATTAGATAATTGCATCTTATACATAATAGTGGGTTCCTTATGTAACAAAACTGTCTTATATGCTAATTCTTCTAATCTATCATACTCTGTTGATTTAAATTGATACAACTTTCCAGCCACTCCATTTCTTTCTACACTATCTTCATCTGTAACTGTCGCATGTATTGTAGAGTCTAAAGAACTCTGAAAAGTGGCACTATTAACAATTTTACTACCATCAATAGTCGCAAGAACGCCCCTACCTAATAAATCACTACTGCCTTCTGAAACCTCCATCTTAAAACCCAATGAAGTATTAGTACTATCTTCTTTATAGAAGTCTAATATATTATTACGTCTTATCGCATAACGCCAAACTACAGCAGTAGGAGAATCGTGATAGTCATCATTTACTATCTCTACCATATTACTAAAACACCCATCAATAAACTCTTTACGTGTTTTAAGACCTGTTAAATCCATATCACTGGTTGCGAATAGTCCTGAACCTTCTGTAAGGTTATCTGTATTTACTTCTTTGTAATTAGCAGCAGAAGCCGCAAGGTAATACAAATCCTTTCCAATAATATCTTGTTCCTTATACTCAACCAATTCCGAGCGTGCTAATTGAGTAATAGAATCCATAGCTGCAAAAGAACCACCACTAACTCTTGGGTCTACTTCATAAATAAAACCATAGAAGTCAAGGTTGTGTGCAGCAATTCCCTTACCTATCTTCAGTGTTATTTCCGCCCCCAACGGAGTAGTCTCAGCACTATAACGGCCCCCAAACTCTACTGCAACACGCCGACCACCATTAATTATATGAGTGTAAGAAAGTGCCGTTACATAAGGGAACGGCTTTCCATTTATCTGACAATCAATTTCTAAATTAGTGCCAAGACTACCTTTAAAGACTACGGGCATTAAACTGTAACTGCCTCACCAACAATTACAAAATTTAATGTGGCAAGGTATTCATTTGTAATCTCAGGACTCTTACGAAGATTACCACTAACATACTTCATACGGAACGTAACATAAGCACTCGTTGGTGTATCTACCTGTGTACTATCCATAAAGACATAATCGTAAGTGTCTCCCTCTATTAAAGACAAAAGGCTTTTATATCCTGTCTGAGAAAGAACTCTAATATTTACTGTCATTGTCGGTAGGCCCATAGTTGTCCTGGTAAGCCCCACAGGATATTTACGCTCCCCAAGAGGCATCACTGTAGCAAGGCCGCCATCACGGGCCATGTCTGCTCCAAGTATAGCTATATCACTTGTAGTTAGGTGCGTTCCGTAAGTAGCTACTGTGCCTAAGTCCAATGCTTCTGGTTGTGTCAATACTGCACTTGTACTTTCTAAATCTGTGCGAAGCAGAAAAGAAGTAGTGTCATCATCTATTACTCTTGCTTCAAATGTAATTACATCTTCTTCATTAGCTGTATTGATTGCTGCAACCGTTCTTGAAGGATTTGATATAACTCTTACAATATCTGCTGCTTCATCATCCTCATTAGTAAGGCCATTTTCCACCCAACTTGGTAGGTCATGGCTACTACCATGGATAAAAGCAGTCTCGTAATTACTACTACCACCTGTAGTAAATGAAGCTAACTTGTAAAATTTAGGACTTGCGTAGGTTCCATTGTCTGTTGTGTTTCCTACCATAATAATATCATCATCAAAGAAACCATTTTCATACCAACAAGTGTCATCAAAAGAAGAACTGGCCGCAGTAATGTGATTTAAGATAATAGTATTGGTTGCACTGTCACCGAAAACATACGGCTCAAAGTCTATACCATCTCCCGATGCTGCATTACCTAAGATACGTGCAAATCCACCCCACCTATATCTATCATGGAAGTCTGCATCAGTAGGTGCAGAAATAAATCTTAAATCTGAATTTATAACAATAGGATTAGCAAGATAAATTGCCGCACCAGAACCAACACTACTATTACTTGCACTTCCTAAATACTGGCGAGTAATAGATATACGATTGTTATCTGTGTCGCTTGTTGTAACTTTCATATATTCACTATCTATCCGAACTACATCTCCTGACCTAAACACAGTGGCATCTGTTACTGTTAAACCAAGCTCACTACCATCATCTGCTTCACTAATAGTTACTCCAGTATCATGGGCAGACCAATCACCTGTGTAAGCTGTAAGAATATATCTAATACCTTCTGTATCTGTTGCGTCTGTTGTAGTAAATACAGCACTTTCTACTGTCTTAAAGTAATTATAAGTAAAATTACCACTATTATAAGCGGCACCGCCACTTGCAGTTCCAGCAGTACTTCCTTGCGTCATAACTGCATCAGGAGGTCCGATGGTTTCACTCATCATCTTATAATTGGTAAAAGTAGAATCATTATCCTTTACAGGGTCACCATCAGAAGCAAAAGATGCAAGCCCAGTTACCTTCAACCTTGCTGATGATACGTCCAAATCTGTTAACGCCCTTACAGCAACTCGTTTAGAACTATCATCAAAGACGCTATTATCATTATCAAAAGCATTTACTGTAACTAAGGTAGTAGCCTTTCCTGCCTTACATGTAAATAAATAATTCTGTAACTTACGGTTACTTCCAATCGCCTTACTCTGACCTGCACTTACAATCAAACCTGTATTAAAATCTGCATACTTAGCTGCTAAGAATTTACTCTTACTTGTTGTAACATTACAAATTGGATTTGCTTCACTTACATCAGGTAGTGTAGCTAATGTATCTATCCAATTAAATGTCAATGTCTGACCTGTCTTTGAACCCCCAGTTGTTGAAACACTTAATTCAAAATGTGTGGCATCGGTAACAGAAGCAACATACGCACCAGCTGGTATTCCACTTCCACTTACATACATTCCTGCCTTAATTGCTGTACTTGAAGCATGTGTTATTGTCGGGTCATTATTATAAGATGCGGAACCAACTGTAAATTGAGTGTCGGCATCATCTATTCTGTGAAAACCTGACATAAATCCGTCAGTATCTTCTAAAGCAACCCAAACATACTTAGTTCCTGCTGAACTGTATGTGTGCTTGTGTACTATTGATGTAGCATCAGTATCTGTTATCTCTATCTTAGCCACTCCATCATCATTTGTTGTGGCTCCTGTTGATGGCCCATCCCATAAGATATGAAGGTATTTTAAGGAAGCTGCACCGTATGAAGACCATGCACCTCCTGTTGTTGCTGCTACTGTAAGTTGTCCTTCAACACCAATCGTATTAAATGTACTATTTATTACAACACTATTTATATTCGGTCTGGCTAAATCAATAATATTACTACGAGAGATACCACTTGTCCTTGGTGTGGTATCTACATAGGTAGAAGCCATGTCACGTGAATAAACTGCAAGACGATAACGTAGGTTCTCCGAACTTAAAATACCTGCATCAAAATGTGTTGCGTTTGCAGTATTTAATGTCACTGGATTTGAATCACTAATAATATTATCATTATCACCACTACTTGATTGGAACTCAGGTTCCGAAGCATCATTTGTCCACACAGTTGTACAATCACTTAAGTCTTTATCACTTCCAATTTTAACATCAATTAATGCAGATTGGCCGCCTATGTTTGCTCTGGCACTTATTTGTGGAGGTTCGGGAACCGAGTCTGTAAATTTAATTTCACAAGTTAATGTAGAATCACTCACAGTAGCTAATTGGGTTGCAAGTCTGTCAGGACTACCAGGATTATCTGTTCTTGCGGTTTTAAATATAAACATGTATTTCTTACCCCAATCCAAATTGTCTACATACGCTGATAAATTAAACCAATAACCAGTGTTATGAGCAGTCAAACCAGGATGACTACCAATTATACCATTCGCTCCAAAACCATAATTAGTAGAAGAATTAAGGTCATCTTCAGCACCAGCAGCAGCCCAAGCTACACCACTATCATATTCTTCCCATGCAACATCATCCATCTCAAGCTCTGCCATTTCAAGGGGATGAACATTTATTGTTTCAAGACCACCCATACCATGTCCATTAACTCCAGTATTATCACCCGTCTTTACATAAAACCAAAACTCTGTTATTTTAAAATCACCGTTTTCTGAAGGTTTGTCAGGCATATGTAGCCTCAATATTGTTCGGGTGTGTTTACGTGTGGATTCACTACCCATTATTCCTGCACCCCATACACTTGCAACATTAGTTGTGTCTGCCGTAGAACCAATATTACCAGAAATCATCATCGTCTGAAATGTCCCTTGTGTTATCGCTGCTAAAGTTACATCTCTATCAAAATCGTAAGTATAAAACCCATTACTTTCTCGTGTAATATTACTCATAACACTCTACCTTCCCTTATCATCCTAATCCTAATCTTCCCCCAATACCAGCAATCGAATCACCTATACCACTCCTAACACTTCCAAGCGAAATACTACCCGCAGCGTCTGCAAAATCACCAGCAGCATCAGCAGCATCTTGAAGCCCGTCTTTAATCGCTTGTATGTTATCATTTATATTATCTAATACTTGGTCCCATTCTCTAAAACCATCTGTGTAATCATAAACTAAATAAATGGCAACTCCTACAATAGCTACAAGTGCAACTATCGCTAAAGTGGTGACTGTAATAGCACCCGCAACGGTTGTTGCCGCAGCCCCAAGAGCAGCCAAAGTGCCAGACCAAGTTACTCCTGCTGCCGATGCAATATACATAACGGTAGCGATTGTTGTTGTTATACCTGCTATAATCTCCATAGGTCCAGCTATAAGCTCCATCCAGTCAGACATACCTCGTAAACTTTCCCTTTGCCCCTCTGTACCAACATTTAATCTTTCCATAGCATCTGCTGATTTTCTAAGACCACCCGACATTTGATTTAAACCAGAAGCAAGTCCATTGACTGCAAGTACCAATGCTGCACCTTTCTTTTCTGTTTCTGTAAAAGTGTTCCCCAGTTCATCCGCACTGTTTTTAGTATTATCAAAATCATCTGAAGCATTATCAACACCTTCAAGAACAATACGCAGAACCATCTCCTCTGCCATTAACGTCTCACCATTCCTTGTGCTTGAGACATCATCTTATCTCTTGCCGTGTCCATCTCTGCCATACGTTTCCTGTTAATATCCTGAGCTACACTCATCTGTTCAGATGTTAACATGTTAACGTAAGTGGCTAATGTTTCTTTATCATACTCATCTAAACAATCCCACAACTTTTGAACCTGCTCATAATCCATCTTAGGCTCCTCTATCATTAACTCTAACATTCCAATGTAAATCGGCATCGCCTTGATTTTAGCCCTCGCCAAGAAAGTCCATTCATCCTCATTTATCATCTCCGCATCTTCTGTTAACTTCTTTGTAATTTCACGTAACTTCTTTCCATCCCTCGCAAGCTCTTCTTTTAATGTAAAAAACTTACTATCTATCTTATTCCAATCTTCTGAAGTTAATCTCGTAATTACTATCTTCGGGGCTTGGGGTTTATATAACCATCGCCTCCATCCTTTCGGTTGATTAAACTTCTTTAAACTTGGTAGTAATATGGTTTTTCGTTCCCAGTATTCTTTCTCGACCTGCCCTATGTCAAGCAGAGGGGCGTCTAACTGACCTCTGACTCTTACCATGACCTACCTACGATGGATTTAGTGATATGCTT
>TARA_R100000808_G_scaffold22120_1_pt1 | contig 14519 bp, 13 predicted proteins | sample TARA_R100000808 | Tara Oceans TARA_R100000808 (sample SAMEA2622852) | marine metagenome | biome: marine biome (ENVO:00000447); feature: marine epipelagic mixed layer (ENVO:xxxxxxxxx); material: "saline water (ENVO:00002010), including plankton (ENVO:xxxxxxxx)" | depth 140 m | reverse complement strand
AGCAACTAAATCTAAATCATTTAGTGAAAACTTAAGATTATCTCTACCTATATTAAATAAGGTATTAATATCCCTTTCAGAATTCTTAATGTGTTCTATTATATCTCTAATCTCTCTGCCTGTAGTAACTTCCCACAAAGGTTTCTTTTGATTGGCACTACTTAATCTCGCAGAATTAGAAAAGTCTAATAATTTTTGAAATTTAGCTATAGCATTTAATGACTCCTCTACAGATAGTTTGCCACCGCCTTGAAATTCAACTTTACCATCTTTTATTCTATTAATTAGAGATTGATTTATTGATATTTTCTCAGGAACAGTACCAATATTTGATAACTCTGGAGAATTGATAGCAACATCTATTACAGAATTACCAGCATTATGAACACCTTGCTTAACTAAATACTCAAGTTTATCTGTTATATTATTTGTTCCAGCTTGAAGCATAGATCTAAACTCTGTTATATCGTTTACCTTAGTTCCCTCAAACTCCAAACTTCTAATTGTAGTTTCTATTTGCGCAGCTTCTTTTTCTGTCACTAATGCTTTTGGTTTTATATACTTCTTCCCTCTCGATCCATCTAGGTACATATAAAATTCATCAAATAGAGGGAAGGCTTTCTGAGATGAGGCTAAACTAGGACTACCATCTTTGCTCATAGTCTCAACAGCTTCTGGAGTTTCATGTATTAACATTAAATCTTCTGATTTTTTTCTTAAACTTTTAAAAGATACATCAGTTAATGGCTGTATATGTTCATGTTGACCTCTTCTTAATGTCGGAATCATATCTAACATAGCATACTGTGTTTCTCCATAGGCATTCAAACCATTCCTAATTCTTTGCATCTTAGCTAAATTCATTTCTGGTTCTTTAGGTCTACCTTTCCTATTAATAAAAGCACCTATTAATATAGAAGTCATAATATCTTCAGGAGGTATTTCATGTCCCCTATGCATATCTAGAATAGTTCTAGCATTCATTATAACAGTACCACCTATAACTCTTTTCCAGTTTGCTAATGTACTCTTGAAATCTTCTTTTATAGATTCTTTCATCATCTGTCTACCAAATCTAACTCTCTCTTTAGACAAAGCTTCTCTTAGAACCTTAGCTGCCTCTGTTTCAGACAAACCACCTATACTCTTAGGATTTGTTAAATTGATAGTATATCCTCCATGCTCAATAATCCAAGGAGTTCTATTTAATCCTGTTTCAGACATTTCAAATAAGGCTTTGTTTGATTTAAAACTATCACCAATAATCTTTGCATTGCCAAATAGTTTATCGCTATCCATTTTTTTATAGGGGTTCTTAGCAAATACAGCTTTAAATCCAGATGTAAAATCTGCAGAAGTTATAGAAGACTTACCAGCAGCAGGTAAAAGTTTTAAACCACCAAATGCAGCACCAATACCAACACCCCATAAAGGAGCAAAAGGATCATAATCTCTACCTTCTTTAGTTGAATGCACACCTTCCATTGCAGCATCAATCAATCCAAACATAACTGCTTCATGTATAGCACTCCCAGCAACAAAACCAAACTTATTAGGATGTCTTTTCATTATTATATCAACAATATCCTGCATTGGTCGTGTTGTTAAATTATTTTTGAATGATTTTACAATAAGAGCTGCCTCACCAGATGTTAAATCTTTATTCTTTACAGCTAAGCTAGTTATTTGTTGTATAGCTCTTGTAGAGGTGTCTGCCCAATTCTTAGCAACACCTTTTCCTGCTGCTTGATCCCATCTTGATTTATGAGCTAATCCTGTAAGTTTTTTTCCTAAGTCTTTATTTAGTATAGCCTTAGCAGCTTTAGAGGCAAATTCACCTTCTTTTGCTTCTGCATTAACAGCTTGAATAGATTTTTTAACTTGTTTCTGTAATGTTTCATGTCCAGCCTTCTTAATAATAGGCTTGGCAACTAATTGAGCAGCTTTTGCACCAAGTTTCATAGGAGCACCCCAAACAAAACCTAATGTTCCACCTACAGCAGCACCTACTTTACCAGCTTTAGTGGTTGGTGTTAAGTATTCTTCAGTAGCTCCTGGAGACAACTTCTCTATTCCTAAGCCTGGCAACCCAAATAAAGCTGTATCTAAACCTTGCCATAATGTTTGCCCTACAAGCTCAAGAGCGGCACTTTTTTCTTCAGGTATATCGTAATCTTCAGGGACATCAAAAATACTATAATCGGCTTTATATCCCCCAGGATCAATACCTCCTGCATTTCTTATATCTTTCGTACTAAATATACTTTCAAGGTCAGACATTTGAGCCGTGTTTATATCTAAATGATGTCCTAATAATTTATCTAATGTGGGCATTTATATTCCTTCTTAAAATTCTGATAATTCTTTTTCAAACAACATATTGAAATCTCTTTCATCAATATCACCTAAGCTTTTCTGTAAATCATCTAAATCATCTTTTGTAAATATATTACTATAATCATCTACCATAGGTAATAATTCAGCTAACGTTTTATCAGCTTCTGCAAATTGACTATGTAGATTTTCTAATCTTGTTTTCCTTGAAACAGCTTCACCTTTTCCATGATATCTTTCAGGATCTCTTACTTCAGTATAAAAAGTTGCACCACCTTCTCCTCTTCCAGCAATACTTTCATATAAAGACTGAACTTCAGAAGTATGTTCTTTGGAAATATTCCATTTAGAATCAATAGCCTCCTCTTTAGAATCAAGTCTGTTGAGAACATTTATAATTTGTTCATATTTATCGCCTAACTCTTTATTACTTGATCCGAATAGTCTCTCTCCTATAGTAGGGAAAGCTTCCTCATAAACAATATCTTTAAGCACTTCATAAGACTTTCTATTCTCCCCAATCTCATCCAATATAGCCATGTCTGATTTATATTCACCCATTTCTGATTCATACAAATCTCTTTGCTCACTAAGCTTAGCAACTTTAGTAATAATATCACTTTTCTTTTCTTTAAGAGTTTCTTCCATAGCTCCAAAAGCAATATCTTCTAAATCTAATTTTTCTAATGACCCTGAATGCTCTAAGTTGATTCCTATATTTTTTAAGACTTCTCTTTGAGCTACCTTCTTACTTTCTTCATTCTGAATACTATCAGGGATAGAATCAGCTTTTAGCTCGATTGCTATTAAAGACTCATTCTTTTCTTTATTACTCTTAAATCTCTCTAAAAAACTTGACATTAGTTAACTCCTTTGTTAAATTTAAAGGTAGCATCTTCTAGTTCTAACCAATCAAACAACTGATTATATCTTGCTTCCGCTTCTGGGCTATCCCATGTATATGCAGTATTTCCATTTTCATCTAAATAAGGCTGAGCTCCTCCTTCTTTCATTAATGATTTTGCCATCTTAGTTATTTTTTGCAAAAGTAAATCATCAAGTTCTTTATACTCAGAGCTTCCTTCTGGGATATGCCTTAATTTAATTAGATCTTGCTTAATTCCTGTTTGAACGAGCAATCCTTGAAGCCGATCATCTTTCATCCTAACTTCTTCAATGCTCTCAGGATCTTTATAATACTTCAGTGCTGCCTGCCCCACCCTAGAAACTCTACTCCATTCTTGCACACCTGACATAATTGTTTTTGCTAAAGAAGGACTTATATATTTAGAGATTAAAGCTAATTCACTAGCTCCTTGATCAGGCTGACTTAATAACTCTTCTACTAACAACTGAAAGCCTGTACCGTCTTGTGTAATTTGCGCAAACTGATCCATTCTGTTTGACAATATTTTAGATTCAGAATCTGACAGGCCTTTAAAATGTCCTCTTTTATGAGTAATTTCATCCGTAACATCTTTTAATTTTATAAGCTCATTATCCCACATTACAACTCTTTCGCCTTCTAATATTTGAGGCTGTAAACCACTCCAGAACACCTTACCTCTATCAAGTAATTTTTTCTCTGCTTGTTGAGAAGGAATACTTTGAGCAATAGCATTAGCATAATTTATACCAAACATAGCATCATCTTTCGCACGTTTATCATATTCAAAACTTGTCATAAATTCTTCATTATCTCTTAAGCCTGACTTAAATCCAATTAAAGCATTGTCAATAAGAGCTGCTTTAGTATTATCTTTAATGCCATCTGGTCCATATATAGTAGGTCTCCCTACATTATCTTCAAAAACATCTGCTCTATCTATAATTCCCAAATCATTTATCAAATACTCTAACATCTCTGTACTTTCAGCGCCACCTGCAGACTGGTAAACTAATCTAAATTGATTAAAATCATCCGAAGTCAATCCAGTAGGACTAACATCTATCATAAAGGGAGATAATTCTTGATTAGAAAGGCTGACTCTGCTAAAACTCAAACCTGCTTTTTGCCCCTTATCATACATGCTAATAGTAAGTCTATTCAATTCCTCATCATCTGTTGCAGGAAGACCTCTATCACGTAAAGCTTGGTAATCTATACTAGCTCTCTTCGCTATCTCACTTGGCACATCAGAAGGATCGTAATTATCTTTTAAGACATATCTGCCAGAAGGAGACTTTGTTAAGTTAGAGGCACTATATCGTTCTGTCATATCTGCATTATGCCTATCTATATTCTCTTCCCTCTCAAAATTCATCTTCATTTCAGTTAAAAGCAGAGTAAGCTCTCTTTCAGCTTTTCTCTCATCTCTATTTAACTGCATTTGTTTTGCTTTGTTTATATCATTCAATAAACCGTCTAATATCCCCATTTAGTCACCTTCCTTAAAATAAATTTTTATACCATTTAAATTTTTTCCTAGCTTGTCTATCTGCTTCCGCTTTCTCTCTAGTCCATTGTGTTATATTTGATTGAGCTTTTTCAAAATAACTTTTTGTCTGGCCTAGCGCAGCATCCATCTGATCTTTAAACATGTCGCCCATTTTACCAAAAGACTGTTCATGTTGTTCTTCAATCATCTCCTGCCCTTCATCTCTCATCATATCAACTGCCCCAGTCTTAAGACCTTTTGTTTGCTTCTGCATCTTACCTATAGTTTCAGACAAGTCTTCATATCGTTCTCCAGTTGCTTCACCCAATGCTGTAGCTTGTTCATCCGCTCTTTCTGCCATCTCTTCAAATTGAGTATAAGCTCGTGTATTGACATCATGCCTTGCTTTATCTGCCTGCCTAATAGCTGTGCCCAAAGCTTTAGATCTTGCTTTAGCAGCTTTTACCTTAGCTTTATGCTCTTTTCTCTTTCCCAGTACGTTTGCTACCATACTCAGAATAGGCGAAGCTGCTCCCATTGCAGAACCCATTGCTCCTAACCCTTGAACAGCTTTCCCTGCGAAGGCAGCAACTTTACCACCTTTCATAAAAGGTGCAGCGATTGCCTTGCCCCATGTTCCTATAGTACTAAACATGCTTGCAAAAAATCCATACTTAGGTAAACCCGTTGCTTCGTCTATCTCTACTGAACCACGTGTTTTTATTGTAAACTCATGAATGTAGTCAGCAGCAATCTTTCCATATTTATCAATAAACTCCTTTTCCGATTTAGTTACAAGAGCATCTCTACCATTAATTTCAACTATTTCTGTATGAGCTTCATTTTTATCTCTCCCTGTAATAAAACCTTCAAACATTTCTGAATGTAATCTTAATTTAATATCATTTCTTATTTGATGAGAGGCTTTAAAAGCTGTGCTTTGGTCAAGGCCATACATAGCCTTATATAATGCTTTCTCTGTATTGCTTAAATCACTATTATCTTTAGGATTATCTTTTGCAAACTCCCAAGCAACCTTATTTACTGTTTCGTCTGGAGCCCAATTTTTATCTTTGTACTTATAAGCTCTTTCTAATTCCTTGTTGCTAAAAGGTCTATCTTCTTTAGATAAGTATTCTCTCACTTGCTTACTGGATAATCCTTCAGCACTAAATCCTGCCTGTTGCTCAAATGATAATAGTTCTTCATCAGATAATGGGTCAAGAGACTTTGATGAAGTAACTTTAAATTCCTTATCGATAACTTCAATAGCTTTTTGACCTGAAGTTACAACTGTATCTACAGCCTTCTTCTTAACTTCTTTCTTGGCTAAATCTAAAGCTTTTTCTATCTCCTTTTGTTCTTTAGACATTCTCTTTTCCTGTCTTTTTTCTCGCAAGTCTTGAAATTTTTCTCCAGTCCTTTCAAACCAATTTTGTTTTTGTTCATCGATATCTTGAAGCTCATACTTAGATTTTAACTTACCTTTTTTATCAACTAATGCCTCTGTTGAATCTTTATCAAACAGATCACTGAAGAGTTGTAAGGATTCTAGAGTTGATACTGTTTCTGGATCAACTTGAAATTTTTGTCCATCATTGGTTATCCCTATATAGGAGTCTCTCTCATCGTCCCATTTCCATCCTTGCGACTCAGCATAAGCGTCTTGTTCATCTTTAATATCTTTTTCCTCCTGCTTGAGTGCAGAGAATTCTTCTAGCTCATCCAAAATTTTACTATAATCCTTTATTTCGCCTAAATCTTCCTTTAAACTCTCGTCAATCATACCTAATTCATGACGCAAATCACTTCTAATAACACCTTGATCTTTGTAATATATTTTTGACATTAATCTTTTTCCTTCCTTGTATGAACATTATGTAATCTTATAAAGAACTTTTGTCCATCTATATTTAACTGCTTATATGCTCTTCCATCTTTCTTAGACTGCAATATACTATCTTTATTTGTACCTTTAGTATCGTATAAACGAGAAACCTTTAATTTAGTTGTATGCCTTGTATGTCTTGTTGTTTTATTTCTCATTTTATGCTTTTCTCTCTATATATAATACTTAATTCCCCCATTTCAAAATCAGTTCTAGCACTAGAGCCTTCCAATTTTAACATTATATATTTTCCAGATGCTCCTGATAGCGCTATTTCATTATTACCTGTAGACATGCTATTAGAAGCAACTGTCCAACTAGATGTAGTAGTAGTGCTCCAATACAATGTGTAGCCATTAGGGTTTGTGACATTTATGTAAATCTTATAAAACTTTTTATTTCTTGCTATATCCCCCATAGATAATTTACCAGTCCTTAATATAGTAGATTTATCTGTACCTGAATCATTATCAACAGCTCCTAAATAATATTCATCTGTATTAACGCAAAAGTACGCCCTTCCATTTGGCCCTGCTACAACTTCAGAAGTAGGAAGAGCCATAGTATCCAATCTAGCTCCAACCCAACTATCTGTTTTAAGACTATAAACAGCTACATCATTATCGTCATTATTCCATCCCCAAACTAATAAATATTTTAGAAGAGCTGAATAAGCTATTGCGCATGATGTAGGATGAATAACTATCTCTCTATTTTTTTCAACTTTAATATCCTTTATTTGATCACCATCAAACAAATAAACTCCCGAGGCATTTACAATAGCTAACCCTTCTCCAACTTTGCATACTTGCCTTGCTTCATTTACTCCTAAGTGAGGGAAAGAGGCCTCTACAAATTCAATATCTTGAGCAACATTTATAACCACCATTTGAGTTGAAGCAAAAACAAACAACCTATCACCAATACCTTCCATATGGGTAATTCCATCCCCCCCAAATTCAACATCAATATACTGAAGGTTAGGAAATCCCGCAGATTTACCTATAGCTGATTTTAGTATTTTACTACTTTCAAACGATCCAGTTGTAGGCTGCTTTACATTACCTATATACGCAGTTCTTCCAACAACCGCAGCATGCTTCCATTCAGCGTCAACATGCTCAGTTCCTTCAGGATAACCAGACTCTAAAATATAAGTACTAGATGTAGGAGGGTCATCAAACTCTAACTCTACATAGTTAGGACTAGATCCTGTCTGCCAAGCTGTCCAAGCGCCATCTGCAGAATTCCCTTTTCTGCATCCATTTGCATAAGACCATTCTGCCAGTAGGTATTTATCTGATAGAGGAGAGCCATCTTCATTTGTTTGCTGGTAATATATATTGCCTTGAGTACCTGAAGCGGAAGTTTTATAGATTTTGAGCTTAGCAGTTCTTCCTCCTAATCGATTAACAAGTCCAGCTGCAGTTCCAGGTGTTCCACTATCTGGAAGATCAACAGGAATAGAATGTATACCTTTTGCATTTATAGATGAAGATGATAGTATAAAATAATTCTCAAACCAACCAACATCTGTTCTTCCTCCTGCTGGAGCAAAAGTAAGTTCTCTTATCTTCATTATGCAAACTGGTGCAGCTGAAGATGGATTAGCTGTTAAATCGCTAGCATCACCTAAATCAGGATCAGTACTATATACGGGGATAATTATAAATTTATTAATTACATCATTTCTATAATTTGCTCCTTCGTGATATGCAGTGTCCCAGGGTAATGTAAATCTAACAAAATCATTAGTGGCTCCTTCATTTACCAGCGTTCCAATTGACAAAGACCAAGTTCTACAAAATTCCTCTTGCCCATGAGCTGTCGTATTAGCATTATAATGAGATTCAAGGGCAAATCTCAATTCAGATAAACCTTCTTGATGCGTAATCTTAATATCAACAATTAGATCTTTCCCAACAATTTGAATAGGTACAGACTGACCAAAAAGACCATTATCATCTTCAGTGCCAACATTATTGTACCAATAATAGGTTATTGGTGTTGCTCCGTCCATTGCATTCCCTGCTAATTGAAATCCTAACCAAGCATTACATTCACATACATGATCTCCAGCACTATACCTACTTTTCCAATATTGAAAATGGTCAAAATTAGTAGTATCAACATTAACGTCAGAACCTCCCTGCAAATCTAAATAAAAATTAGTAGTACTTAGTTCATCGCCTACTTCCCATCCTTCGCCTGTAACCGCAAAGCTAGAATTAGGATTAGTTGAAGCCATCCATCGAGCAAAAGCTTGAGTCTGCTCTTCCCCAGTATTGTATTCATCAACATGTTCGCCAGCTAGCATTTCTGATTCAGAAGCGTATTTCCATTGAGCTACATTAGCTCCTCCATCTCCACTAAATGGAACTTCATTGGTGATGATAGCTCTTGAATGCCAATAGTTGTGCTGAGTATCACCACCTCCATCCAAGTCCATATAACTACCTATATGTCTTTCAGGCCAATTAAAAGAAACAGAAGCGTCAGTTAATGGACATATCTGGCCTTTACTTAAAGTGTTAATAGGAGAGCTTTTACCTAAAAACATAGTTATATTCTCCCACTCATTAGCGTCCCCTGTTTTCCTTTCAGACCAAAATTCCATATCAGGAGAAACTGATTCAGAATCTGGAGTGGTTGGATTAACTTCTCCAGTATTTGTTGTTTTCATATTTATAGATTGGTAATCAGCTAACCCGCTATAATTAACATCTTCTCCAACTTTATATACTCCTACTTTATTATAAATCTTACTATCATGAATTAGCATATTCTCTGCTCCAGATGTTTGAGCTTCAACAGTCAAATCATTCGCTGTACCTATAGGAAGCTTTCCGTGAACTTTTCCTCCTTCATCTAAAAATAAATTATTCAGTTCAGCAACTTCATCTTGTCCATTGCCTTGAGATACAACATCAGAAAGATCGGAATCTGTATTTAATCCTCCTGCAAAACCGTTCAATGTAAATGTTTTTTTAGGCATCTTTTGTCTCCGAATTATAGGGAGAGACCTCATAAGCTATAGTAACATTACTATACGAGTAACTCGGCTGTGAGAACGATGAAGGAATTGAGTAAGATCTCTCCCATTTATAATTACTAATATAACCGTAAAAGGTCACAATTATCCTTTTATTTTATCTACGATTGGCTTTAATACCATATCCCATACTAAATCATCCTTTTTAGATGGACTAAGTTTAATAGCTTTCTCTAGAACATAAAGTCCTAATAAAAACCATTCCCAATTAGCTGTAAGTACTTGTAGCATATTATCTCCTTTTTAAATAATTTTCTATTCTAGTTATTCGTTTTATTATCTCATCTCGATCACTCTCAGTGAACATAGGAGGATGGCTATCTCTTTTTAACTTAGCTACCTCCAATTCTAAATCATTTATACGCAAGTCTGCGTCATTTTCTTCTTTAACATATTTAATTATATCAGTTAAAGGTAAATCCTTCATAAGCAATTTCAGTATACTACCCTTTTCTGAAACAACTGTTTTTAGAATTTTATCTTTAAAAACCTTTTTAAACATAGTATCTCCTTATTTGTGAAATAAACTATCTCCATAAATTAAATATAGTCCGCTTAAAAAAACAAACCAAAATCCAATCCAAAAAATAGTTTGCTCCTGCAATTAAAACCTCCAATTGACTCCAGTACTAATTCCATATTCTTCTCTTGCATAGTACTTTAATTTATAACCCTCAATAAACACCCCAATATGCTCACTTAGATTAGCTCCAACCAGAGCGCCAATGTCATATTGCTCCACATCTCCGTCATACGATTTCTCTGTCAAACCAACAGTCGACAAAAATGCGTTTACCCAAATATGGGAATAATAATTGTTATTCCCCAAATAAAAATCTAAACCTAATACCAAATTTGCTTCTGCTTGCCACTCCTTCTCTTTATTATCTTCGTTGTATTGCTTTATAATACCTGGCATATGATATTCAAAAAACTCTGAATCAGAATATGCAACTGCATTGGAGTCAGGGTCTTCCCAATAGTAATCAGCATCTTCATAATAGTATTCCCAGTACCCCTCTTCAGTAATAGGATCTGTTTCAATCCATATATAGTAGCTATCAATTTCACCATTTCCATTTAAATCATGCAAAGGAACTAAGTAATCTTCATATCCATATTCATAAGCCAAATCCCACCAATAGCCTTCATAATCATTGTAAGCAGGATATCCATATATAGGATGTCCTATCACATTTCCTCCTAATGATAGTATAACAGGCCCTAAATCTACCTTATACCTAGCATCATAAGAAGCGAACTGTAAATCTCTACTGCCTTTATCTAGGTATCTAAATTTAGTAACAAAGTGATCATTTGACCATTTAAGCCAATATTCTTGATCAGTGTACTCATGACCCCTGTTTCTAACAAAACTAGCTGAAATGAGGTATTCTAAGCCGTTTAAAGCGCCAAATAAAGCTGCATCACTTAGTGCTTGCTCATTCCCTTTGTAAAATCTTGATCTTGATTGATAAGGAAATAAAGCTATCTTTCTTATCCCTACACTATATTTATAATCATCTTCAACTTGTATATCACCATTTATATATGGTGTACCCATTGAAGCAGAGCCATAAATAGTCGAATTATCAAAAAACCCACCAAAAACAAAGCTGCTAATCGCAACCATATAACATACAATTCTCTCATAAGTCATTACTAAAATCTACTCCCTCCTGCGTTTCTTTTCTCTAACTTAGTCAATCTCTCTTCAAGTTTCATATTTAGATCATCTAAGGCTGAGATTTTGGTACTTAAATTATCTAACTTCTCCTTACAATCATCAATACCAGATAAATCAATTTCAGGAATATCAATCTTCTTATTCTTTAATTTATTTAACTCTTCTTTTATGTAAGTTAAATCTCCAGCCAAAGGGCTTAAGGTTCTGTTTAAATCTTTCAACTCCTTGAAAGTTTCATCATACTCACCAAGTTTATAAGATATAATTTTTAAATCGCCCATAGATTTTATATTATCTATTTCCTTTTTATTATCATCTACTTGCCCTGTTATACTAAAGTATAATCCACATGCTGATACTAGTATAGCACCTAATGTAGCAATAAATTTCAAATCAAAAGTAAACTTACTTCCTTCGCCTATTTCTGTTGACATCACTTTCTCCTTTTTCCTTTCAACTACAGTTTCCTTTGCTTGTGAACTAAGAGCCTCTGCAACCTCATCTACTGTGACATGACCTTCTTCGATGAGTATTTTGCCCAAGGGGACAGATCTATCATAATTAATAGCTTCTTCAGACTGCTTTCTTAAAGCTGCTTGTAGCTGTTTTTTATTTATATAACCCTTTAATAATAATAAATCACCTATTTTCATAATTTATCCGCAAATTAGTTCTCCCCACAAACTTGTTCTACCCTTTATTATCTGTATTATATGAACTGTAAAATGCCCTCCGCTATAAAAGTCCACAATAGCAAAGGCATGAGACCAGTTTATATTTCTATGATCTAACCAGTCGTTAGCTTTAGGACTCATATCTTTTAAGCATCCTATACTCCAAGCTGACTTAGGTCCATCCATATGTGTCATTGAATGTTGTTGTAGATCATGCCAATGCCCGTACATTATATTGCAACCCATTTTCCTTAAATGATTTGCTGTATGATACTGACCTCCAAACTGATGTCCATGATAAAAATAAAGCTTACCTATCTTTAGATGTTTTCCAAAAGGATAATACTTATATCCTCTTCCTTTCAAGTCAACTGCATTTGCAAATCTATACTGAGGTATATATGGATATTTATCAACTGCATAATTTAACCAGTTATCATGATTACCTTCTGTAATATACCTTTCTTTGCAACCTGCTTTATCTAAAGATTCATCAACCATATCCATTCCATTGTTGACATCTTTAACATCCTTTTCAAACCCCTCTATTAAATACTCTAAAGGAGGAGCTTTCTTTCTTTTAAATTTCCATGCAGAAAAAGCAGACCATTCGCCTACATCTCCTAAATCTACATATATGTCAGGCTTTACAATTTCAATTGTCTTCTTTAAACAATTGATAGCCTTTTGATCATGCAAGGGGAAATGTTTATCGGGAGTAACAATAGCCCTTTTTACAACCCCTTTATCAACCTTCGGCATTTAGCCTCCAATTTAGTTATGATTTACGCAAGATCCCTATAAGTTCTAGCTTTGTAAGTAAGTTTTCCACTTCCTTTTCTTCTTGGCTGTCTTACTTTGTTTCTAGAACCTTTCACTGCCGCCATTTTTGTAGTTTTAGTAAAACTGCCTGCTCCTGGCATAGAACCTTTTAAGTAACCAGCTTTCGCAACATTTGGTTTTCCATTTTCTTTAATCTCGTCTGACATTATGTCTCCTTTGTTTATTAATTATTATAAGTTTTTTGTCTTCCTATATATGCAATAATATAGTCACCACTTGCCACCTTTACTTTATCAAAGGCTCCGTAAACTATATCACCATTAACTAAAGTTAAAGCACTGCTTCCATCATAAACACCACTATTAGTAGTTAAATCGTCACCATATTCAGTAATAGACCTAGCCTCTACCTCAGCATCATCATCAATAGATTTTAAAGCTACGAAATACTCTATGTCTTCGTAACCCGATGTAACTCCACATTCTACTGTAGCAGCTGATACAATTTTAAATCCATTTTGTCCTAAAGATACAGCTCCTAATTCAGATCCTGTAAATTCAGTCATACCTTTGTGTCTTTTAGTCATCAATACTCTCCCTTAATGATTAGTTCCATTGTATATTTTTTTCATCTATAGGGTTATCTTCACCTAACCCTATACTAAATCTATGTCTCTGGCTAGAACTTGCAGTCTTATAAACTGCAATTCTGCTAAACTTTCCAAAAATTATATCTCCATATACTTGTCTAAAAAAGTAACTTGTTATAGCTCCTGCCCCAGGAAGATATGCTCCTGTAAATCTCGCTAAATTGTCCTGTTCATATCCCTTAGCCATCACTTCAGCGTCTATCATTATATTACTAACTACATCCCTGCTGAAATTACTAATTGATGTGAAGTACTTAACTCTTGGAAAACATATTAATCCTTCCTCAACTCTTCCAGCTTCCCAATCACCCGAAGCATTAATACATTCGTCTCCAGCTATAATCTCTAGATAATCATTATGACCGCCAAGAGGATTATCCCAATTTAAAGGATGTGAGTTTAGCGCACTATTATCAGTCTCAAATGATACAGAACCTATCTGATGTAACGAAAGATGAGCTGACGCCATAGGCATTAAGTTTCTAAAAGACATTATCTCATATTCCAGTGACCTTGTATAATACTTGGTCCATGTTTTCTGCGAGAAGAAAATTTTTCAACTTGTTTTTTAAACTGAGCTAGAAAATACTCCTTTAACTCTATTTCCCTTTGATCCTCTGCATCTTTAGCCTTTAAATAGTAAACAACTGCTAAGCATTGCTGTCTAGATAAATCTAACTCAAATGATTCGTCTGTCAGAACCTCTATATTTTCTCTTACAGTCATTGTATCGTAAAAAGCATTATATATTGTAACTTCATCATCAGAATCATTAACTATTACATCTGATTCTTCCGTTACATCTCCATTTAAGTCTAAATATCTTTGAACCCCATCAAATACAATTTTACCATCATAAGTTCCAGTTAAACTAACTTGATGAAAGCCTCCATTGCCAGGAGTATCTGCATTATCTATCCATATCCAAGGAGTTGCTCTTCCACTAAGAGTATCCTTAAAACGATCTATATCATTGTGAAAATCTGTTGTATCTCCTGTAAACCATTGATTAGTTGACCCTGAAAAATCTCCAGTTACAGTTATTTTAGAAGGTTTTAAATTACATCTAGTTTT
>TARA_R100000808_G_scaffold5553_1_pt1 | contig 14531 bp, 14 predicted proteins | sample TARA_R100000808 | Tara Oceans TARA_R100000808 (sample SAMEA2622852) | marine metagenome | biome: marine biome (ENVO:00000447); feature: marine epipelagic mixed layer (ENVO:xxxxxxxxx); material: "saline water (ENVO:00002010), including plankton (ENVO:xxxxxxxx)" | depth 140 m | reverse complement strand
CTGCCCGATCCGTCCGTCTTGGTGAACGATATACTCGTAGCCATTAAGCTCTCCCCGCAGCGTAGCCAAGTGCGACAAAGTCATCAGTGGTCGTTTCGATCTGCCGGTCATCGATGGCCTCTTGCACTGCGCGGCTGATTGCATCCGATAGGTCTGCCGTGTCGAAGCGGATGATGTTGGCGAGGTTGACCGAGACACTCAAGCCCTCGACGCTGTCCTTGATGCCGCTTCGCAGCTTGGGCAGCACGCCCATGTTCCAGTTGACATTGTCGCTAAAATTGAACGGATCAAAAGCCACCATGCTGTTAAGGCTGATGTTCGACTTGGTGGGTGCTATGATGTCCGACCAGTTGACATCGATCTTGTTCATCGACTTGAGATTGTCAGAATCGACCACAAGGTTCCAGTGATCGAGAGACGTTTCGCCTTTCGCCTTGCCGATGCGAGTGTGTCCCTTGTCGAGCAGCTCCAGTACGTCTGACCACTTTACCTTGATCTGTTCCATTGCTCTGAGGTTTGTAGCGTCAACCACCAGATCCCACTTGTCGAGCGTGTCACCAGCGTCTGGGTGACCGATGCGGGTGTGTCCTCTGCCAAGCAGCCCCAGCACATCTGACCACTTTGCGCGGATCTTGGTCATTCTATCCAGAGACGGCTCGTCTACGATCTGCTTCCAGCTGTTCAGCTCATATGGACTGCCGCCGACCCTTGCGCTCGGACTGCTTAACAGGTCGGTGACCTCGGACCAGCGGACCCGTATCTTGTCCATCCCGCGCAAAACTCCCGTATCGACCACTAAGTCCCAGCTGCCCAAATTATCGCCGCGAGCGTTGCCGATGCGCGTGTGGGACCGGTCCAGCAGTGCGAGGATCTCCGACCACACCACAGGTATCGGAGTCGCTGCGCGTAGCGTGTCCTCGTCTACGATGGTGTTCCAGTTGGTCGGTTCGATGGGGGAGAGCGTCAGCGCTTTGCCGGCGGGAGTTTCTAAGACTCCTGATCGATCTTCGTCATCCCGCGAAGATTTCCGACCTCCACGACGTTGAGCGAGCTGCTCAGAGCGCCGTAATGAGGCGATTTGGTCTTGAAAAGAGAGGTATACCTTCCGCTGCTCATTGGCATCGCTGCCAGCCAGCCGCATCTGCTCGGACATTTGGGTGCGGATAAGGATCTCTTGCGCGTTATGCTCTAAGCGAATCGCACTTTTTGCTGCCGCGTTGCCGACCTCGTCCAGTGCATCGGCTACGTCAAACATCTGGCTGGCCACATTGGATAGATCCCAATCGCCAAAGGCTTGATATGTCTCGCCTAACATATCGAAAATAAAGCGCTGTGCTGCTGCGCTATCTTGGAACAACGCCTCTGTTTTTCCCTCATACGCAAGACGCATTTGCGCCCCGCCCCCGGTCCCACCCTCGCCAGCCATTGACTTTGCCACCCACTGGTCGTAAAGCTCCAGCACTTCGACAAACTGGCGATAGCGCATAAGGTCGCTCTCGTTTCCCTTCCAGCTTACCCTATTAAAAAATTCCCGCATTGAAACGGTTACTTCTTCCTGTGCGGCTCTTGCGGCTTCTCCAATGGGACCGGCCATATTCGCCGCTGATCCGAGTGCTTGCGCTGCGCCAGCGTCCAGCGCTGCGTTGGTTTCGCGGATTGCTTGCCGGTATTGCTCTTGCGCCTTGGTGACGGTATCAAGTGCGCTGCCCAGCAAGGTAAGACCATCCGATGCTGCGCCTATCCAATTTTGCGAGGCGATATTTGTTCCCATGCTTACCATCGTCTGCATGTTCTTGGCCGCTTCGGGACCAGCGACCATACTGACGGCTTGGCCGGCTAAGTCCAAGCCGCGCTCAAGGTCTCGGAGGTTTTGTTCCAGCTCCGTGGCTCGCACCGCTGCGGCATCTTCAGCTGCGGCTAATTCAGTTTTTGCTGTTAGGTCTTTGCGCTGTGCATCGTGGAGCCGCTTTAGTGCATCGATATGCGGCTGCGGTTCTCCCGCTACGCGAGCGCGGTTCAGCTCCAACTCTTGCTGCGCCATCAGCCGCGCCATGTCCGTCGCTGCTGTGAGCAGCTCGATCTGTAGGTCGATCTCCTTGTTGTACTCTTTGACCGTATTGGGCTGTAGATCCATCAGCGAGGTTGCGCTTTTCCCCATCAGATCGCCACCAAAGCCGGCCATGCCGCCCAGCGATGGGCCACCTGTTATTTTTGGCAAGACCATGCCGGCAGCGCCGAAGCCCTGCGGCGAGCCATACATAGCCGCTGCGGCTTCATTGGTCATTGCGCCAAACCGCTTTACCTCTTCACTGAGGTCTAAGGCCCAACGCGGCTCCTCGCCAGTGGGAACGCCACCAGTAAAAGCCGCCTCGGGTGCATCATGCCACAGCCTATTGAAGCCATCTCTGATCGCATTGCCAATAACATCGAAAACATTGCCGGCACCTTCTTCGGCTACCATCGGGTCTATTTTAGAGCGAGCATATGCCGCTCCACCTACTCCTACACCCGTAGCCAGTGCGACCCCCGGCAACGCGGCCGCGGCTCCTCCCGCGCCCACCATCGCGGCACCTTTGCCCATCAGGCTCCCGGCTTTCCCTGCGCCGAGAAGGGTGGCCAGCAGCATCAGCTCATCGCCATACTCACGAACAAACTTGCCGATCCCAATCAGCGCCGTAGCCAGCTCACCAGCCGCTACGCCCAAGTCTCTCATCACCTGTACTGCATCGTCGGAGCGAGCGACCAAGGTCAGCTGTTCCACCGTCTGGGTCAGTGCCGGCGCAAGATTCTCAAACATCACCAGCTGCAAGCCCTCCACCGCACTCGTCAGCGCTTTCATCTTGTTCTGAGTGGTCTGGCCCATCTTGTCGGACATCTCATCGAGCGCGGTGTTGTTGGTCTCGATGCTCTCCCGCAGCTTCTCCAGTGCCGGCGCACCCGCCGCGGTCAGTGCCGCAATAGCGCGGCCACCTTGCACTCCGAAGAGCTTGAACTGATCCTGTGCGGAGATCTGCGCCCTTTCCAGCTGCTGGATCATCTCGACCAGCGAGATCATCGTCCCGTCTGTCTTCATAAACTCCAGCTGGAGCCGCTCCATGACCTCGGCTGCTTCCTTGCTCGGGTCCAGCACCTTGGCCATAGCCATCGAGAGGTTCATACCCGCTCGGGAGCCTTTGAGACCCGCATCACCCAGCTTGCCCAGCGCTGCCGCAACATCTGCAAAGGTCAGCCCCACGCTGGCCGAGATGCCGCTGGCATAGCTGAACGACTCACCGAGGAGTGCGATGCTGGTATTGGAGCTGGTGGCTGCGACAGCCAATCCGTTCGCTACGGAGTCCAGCTCAGAGATCTCCAGCCGCATACCCGACAGGATATTGGTCACGATGTCGGCCGTTTCGCCCAGCTCCATCGCGCCGGCAGCGGCCAGCTGCAAGGTGGTCGGCATCGCAGACATGATCTCGTTCGTTTCCATGCCGGCCATACCGAGAAACTGCATCGCGTCTGCCGCTTCTTTAGCAGAGAAAACGGTAGAGGCTCCCAGATCTTTGGCTTGCTTGTTGAGCGAGTCGAAGTCTTTGCCGGTGGCACCGGTCACTGCGCCGACCCGCGCCATAGTAAACTCAAAATCCGATCCGGTCTTGATGACGGAGCGCATCGCCAGACCCACGCTGCCCAGCGCCATAGAAAAGCCGGCCATACGCATCGCGCTCTGGGCAAACTGGACCCCGGTCTTCTCCGTGCGGTCACCCAGCCCCCGCATCGAGCGGCTTGCGGCCTGTGCTTTGTCTTTGAGCGTGGTCAGGTTGCGTGCAGCACTGGCAACCCCGCGCCTTGTGTTATCCCTTACCGCTACTGTTAGTTCGGGCATTGGCTTTCTTTGCGCTCGTATCGGTGTAGTATTTGTCCAGTGCGCGGATCAGCTGCTGGAACCGTAGAAACTCATCGTGCGAGTGAGGACCGTGGCGCTGTGCGTAGCGGTCCAGCGCTTCGTAGGGGATAGGGCCGGGAGTTGCACCGAAACCGGTGGAGATGTAGGGCCGGCAATCGGACAGCACCATAAATGCGGCCCAGACGCTCTCCAGATCGCGGTAGATCCGCGGCCGGTCATCCAGCACCTCGCGGATCAGGGGCGTGTCGCGCCCCGCAGCTCGTTCTTTTTCTAAGCGATCAAAGTGCTGCCCCCACTCCATCGAGTGAGCGAGGACAGCGATTAGTTTTTTTCCGCTTCCTCGATCTCTTCAGCGCGAAACGATGCTTGCTGGTTGGCGAGGAACATCACATCAGCGCGGAAGTCGGGCAGCTCGGTCAGGATGCGAATCGCATTTTCCCGATTATGTACCAACTTCTTGCCCCCGTACTCGATGTTCTTCCAATCGAGCAGCACAGCCTCGGCCAAGACCTTGATGATGATCTCGGTCATCTTCTCGTCGGCCATCAGGCCACGGTCTACTTGCGCCCGATAGGGCTTGATCTCCCGTTCCCATATCCGCTGATAATTGGGGTTGCCGATGCGTGCCACTTTGATCTCGATGCCATCGGCCAGCGGCTCCCACACGCCTTCTTGCTCTGCGGTCTTATCGGTTGCGTAGTTCTTGGCTAAATCGCCCATGATAACCTCGTAGGGTAGTGGGGAGGAGCTGACCCCTACAATCAGCTCCTTCCCGTGTCAGGCACCCGACAAAAGTCGGTAGGGATGGCGTAGGGTTTTATCCGGTCTTCGTGATGATTATGGTCTTTTCATCGTCAGAGCCGCCATACTCACCTCCCGGCTCGGCCGCGAAATCAAAAGCGTAGACCAGATCAGTATTGATCCCGGCATTGTTCCCCGGCTCGCCGGTAAAAGCGATCTTGGGAAACTCGATCAGGTAGCGCTCATCCCCGCCCATATTCAGCGCTTGCGCCAGCCCAAACTTGGTAAAACCATAGAGGTAGCCCTCGTATGCCCAAGTGTTGTCGTTGACGTAGAACTGGATCGAGCCGGTGGCATCGACGCTGTTCTGCTGCATCCCGGTGTTGGTAACAGACCCCAGCCCCTTCTGCGGCCGGTTGGCCACACTGATCCCGATGGTGCTTTCCAGCACATCCTCGGAGACCGCAGCATAAGCCTCGGCCGTTCCTGAGTCGGCGCTGAGAAAGACAGCATCGTATGCGGTCACCTCAGAGGCTACGTCTTTCGTCGCAGCATCGCTGGCAGAGCCGCCAGCCCACGCAGCCGCTTGCGAGATGTCCTTGCCATCGAAGCCCACGTTCAGCGTGATGATTCCGTTCGGGGTTGCCGATAGCGTGGCGCTGTTGAGCCGTGCGCCGGTGAGGCTGTGGTAGCGGTTTGTAAGATCGGTAAACCGCTGGCTGAAGGTGTAGCTGTGTAACGTGCTGCCGTTCTGGATATACGACCCTTTAGCCGTCACCCCAGAAACTCCCGACTCGTCATCGGTTATCCCCGGCGAGACCGTGATCTCGTTGGTGCCGGCCGCGATGATTTTCTTCCAGCCGTTATTTCCAGAATTGGAAAAGCCGGCCACATACACCCACTGGCCTTTGTACGCATTGGTGTGGACGTTGGTCCCGGTGATCTTGTTAGTCGATGCCACACAAGTACCAGCACCAGAGAAGTTGACCGCGGTAGACCAATCGGCATCGGAGCGAAGAACGGAGCGGAGGAAATCGTCGTACGTGTCGGCAGTAAACTCAAAGTCGAACGATCCCGTAGGGGATTCTCCGACTTGGATACTGTCTGCCAGCTGCGCGTCACTGCGTAGTGAATTACTCCGTATCGTCTCGATACCCGCAGCCATCGAACCCGAAACCCACGGGACGATGGTCATGGCCGAGGTCGGAGTCGTTCCCCACGTAACTTCTCGCAGATAGGCCAGTTGTTCTTTATTGGAATCGGCCATGCGATTTTAGCCCTTATCGTTGATTGTCAAACCTAAAAGGCGTTCTCACGTTGGTCTGAAAGAATGCCCCATCGCGCCCTATCGGATTAACCGATGATGCGTGGATTTCCACGCTGCTGGTGGTGACCCCCTCCAGCGCAGCTACGACATCGTCGGCTACGTCGAGGCTGGTCTGTAGACCCTCGCCCATCGGGCTGAAGATCTGCACCGTGACAAGTCCCGGTTGCCGCCAGCGGCGATAGCCGGTTCCACCGAGGGAGGCTTGAAACGCCTCGCCCCCTTGCACGGTAATACGCGCCCATGCGTCATGCGAGCTGGCGTTGAAATCGCTCTCGGGATCGAAGTCGATGTTCGGCCAAGCTACTTTCACGTTAGGCCGCGAGCTGTCCATCTGCGACTTGAACCGCGTCAGGATCGTGTTGTATGCTGCGGCAAAATCTGGCATCTATTCCAGCTCCAGCCCTTGCTCGGCCTCGGCCAGCGAGAGCGCGACCATCCCGTGCGGAGCTTGCTGTGAGTGTCCCTCTTCCAGCGCTTCGATATACGGGAGGTTGTTGGAGATCCATATGTCATCCCCCAGCTGCGACCCACTTGCGGTCTGTTCCGCTTCCGTCAGTATCGCAGATGGTGGCGTTTCGGAGCTGGAGACCTTCGCGCTGGTTTCTGGCACCATGTCCTCGGCCGGCGAGCGCTGCGTCAGCTGCCAGTTGCCGCGTGCGCGGCCGGTGTCTACCGGGGTCTTCAGCACAATCCGGTTCATCAGGTCGAGTGCGGTGCGGATCTTGATGGTGTTAGCGTGTTCGGGCAGCGCAATCATGGCCGCATCGAGCGCTTTGTTGAAGCTCGCCAGTGCCAGCGCATTTTCATCTGCGGTAGCCATCAGATCCTCGTATGCAAGAAGTGGATCACATCGACGTTGCCGCTGCGTATCGTCTCCACCGACTCGACGCGGAGCGTGTCGGAGCCATCCGTCAGCTCGTCACCGGGAGCCGGCCCCGGCGATAGGCCAGAGGCTGCGATCAGGTAGCGCCGGTCTCGCTCGCGGACGATCTGGCCATCGCGCTCAAAGGCGCGGAAATCATCGAGGATGCCGTTTGCGGTCTGGCTGGCGCTGCTGCTGCTGCTCTTCTTCCACGGCTCAGATCCCGATGCGGTGACCGTAGTCCGCGCCAGCGTGTAGGTGGTACCAGCTCGCTTGATGGCATTGAGAGCGCTGGTGGCTTTGGCGGCGTGGCTCACGACCTGAGAACCTCACCCAGCACGCGGCCGCGGCGTAGACCCAGACCGCCCAGAATGCGGTCAATGATCGGCAGCTGTGGCTCCATGCTCGCACCGTCGAAGTACTCGGTCTCGATGGGGCCGACTTTCTCACGCCGCACATCGTTGCCCCGGTCATAGCTGCTGTTGAGTGCGTTGCTCGTTCCCATCAGCGCCAGCTCGCATTGCGCGTCTTTTACGCGAGCGGGGATCTCGTCCGTGTCGATGTCGCGCCCTTCGCCATCTTCAGCTCCAGAGCGCGGCCAGCCCAGCGCTTGCGTGGTGACCGTGATCGATCCCCACCAATCCCAGTTCCCGTCGAGCGTCACCGTAGCATAGCGCAGCTCAGACTCTTTCTGCGCGGTTGATAGCCCCGTCCACGCAGTGGGGGAGCCGTGGTTGGTGAAATACGTGTCGGCATCCGTGACGGAGATGTAGCTGTCCGCGTTCGATTTGCCGGTCCCGTCTTCGACCACCAGTGCCATTTATTTGTACTCCACCGTGACGATAACCTCGTTGTGTTCTGGGATGTCCTCGGGGATCTCAAAGGTCAGGGTGTTGTCGGTCACCGACAGTTCCCAGCCCTCGGTGTCGAGAAACTCGGGACTCCAGATACGCTCGTTGCGCGTTTCTCCAACCGCGACGGATACCTTGATGCGGTCGATCTCGCCCATCGGCAGCGGGATCTCTGCGACCTCGCCTGATAGATGGCCGCGGATCTGGGCCGTATGAGCCTCTGGGATCGCTTCTGTGGCCTCTTCGGCCTCGATTGGGGTTGTCTCACTCATTGCTTGCCTTTGCCTTTGGTTTGGCCTTGGGGGCTGCTTTGGGGGCTGGCTTTTCACCTTCGCCCCTATAGCCTTGAGCGCGAAGATCTGCTTCTTGAGCTGATCCAGCATTGACCACCACCGTGTCGCTGCCTTTTACCAGCGCGATAGTCTCAACAGCTGCCATCGGTGCCTCTGTGATGTGTTAGGGTAGGGTGTGGTGGGTGCGCCGTAGGAGCGCACCCACCACCGAGGTGATGATATTAGCCCAAGACTCGCGTCAGGAGATCAGGCTGCTGCACCTTCGCCCCGCACAGAACGTCGAGGCTGATGGTGTCGGTCTTGGTGCTGGTCGAGTAGTCATAGACTACGCGGATGCCCAAGTTGCGATCACTGATATACTCAGCGCGAGCTGCGCCAGCGGGAAGCTCCAAAGGAACAACCGCTACCGTCAGGCCAAAGGGATGGCCGGCGATGTTGGCAACGTGATCAGCTATAAACGTCAGCGCTGCGTTGTCGGCCCATGCGACCTTTGCCGCGGGGCTGAAGGTGATGGGCGAGGAGCCGGTCACCGCAGTGACCACATACTCTTGCGTATCGCCGGCTACCGTGAAAACGTCACCCACGATAGGATTGCCAGAGCCGCCATCGATGGCCACGGACGTATCGCCCACGGCTACGGAGCCAGAGTTGACCAGCCAGCTGCTGGGGCCATTGCCATCGTGCGTCTGCACGTTCTGGCTCATGTACCAGTCGATGCCCATCACGCGGCCCAAGCTGGCCTCGCGGAGCGCCCGACCACCGTCACCACGCTGCTCGGCCTGTACGACCGCGCTGATGCCCAGCATGTCGGCCTTGGCTTGGCTGGAGACGATGCCGATGCGATCCGTGACCGGGACTTTCTGGTCGTTCAGCTCTTTGTCCACCGCGGCCAGATCGGCCAGAGAGTCGGGAGGATCGCCGGCAGTGCCGACAGTTGTCTCGATCCCGGTGTATTTGCCCATGATGTAGGCATCGATGCCCTGTGCGATAGCGACTACCGCGGGTTCGATCAGCTGGCGAGAGAAGTCCTCAAGCTCCAGCGTCCAATCCTTCGACGTAACGCCGAACGTGACATCAAAATGCTTCTCCAAGACCATCGAAGTGCTGGTCTCGGTAGCGTTCTGCGTCGTGGTCGTGCTGGTAAATTCTTGAGCGGTAAAAGATGCCGGCTTGCGGATGCTGATGGTGTCACCAACTTTCGCGCCGGTAAAAGTCGAGGTCTGGCCGCGGTTGAACAGCGAGGTAGCGACCAAGTTGTTCTCCAAGATCATCAGAGCTTCGCGCCCGATAACACTCGGAGTCAGGAAGGTATTAGCCATGAGAGAGTTGTCCTATTTCATATCTGGCGCGACTCCCTCGCTCGTATGTATTCGGCCTGTGACATCGAGCCGACTACTTCTGGCGTGAGGGAACCCTGCGCCCCATTAGAGACGGATTGTCGAGTTCCACCACCAGAGTGGCCATTGGCACCAAATGCGGGAGCATATTGCTCGTCTGCGCGTTTCTCTGCGACCAGCTCCGCAAAGCTCATGGGCTTGAGATCAGCACCCGTAACACGCGGCGTTCCGTCTCGATCTACGATCTGAATCTCGATACCTCCGCTGTCGCTCTCAGCCGCTCGCACCTCATCTTTCAAGGCACGCAGCAAGAGCGGAACAGAGCCACCGGCTTCCGTAATCGCTTCGGACAGCGCGTTGTCGATCATCACCGATTTGAGCTGGTCCGTGAGAGCGCGATTTTTTTCCATCACGGGCGCGATTTCTTTTTCTCGCTCTCTCTTGGCAGCTGTGCGGGTCTTCTCCAGCTCGGCCTGTAGCTGGGAGATCCGTTCGGATTCTGAGTGGTTGGTAGTGCTGGCTTTTAGGTTTTCCAGCTCATCGAGCGCTGCCGTGATCTCGTCAGGGTCTCGCTCCAGTGTCCGGTATGCCTTTAGATCGTCCTCCGCTTTATTGGCTCGCTCTTTGAGCTTGCCCAGCGTGGATTTCAAGCCCTGCACGTTTTCCAGCGCGTAGCCCTCCAAAGCGTCTACCACCAGCACATGCCGGCCACTATCGTCGGCAGTGTAGTGTTCTCGTAGCGGCTCTGGAACATCGGACTCGTCGGTGTAAAACGGTTTTAGTGCCATGCTATAGCCTCCCATCGGGTGGTCGCGGTCTCGCCGCTTATACTACAATCGGCGCGGCATGGGAGCGATGGCAACCGTCAAACAAGCTCTCGGAAGGGGATTTTCCATTTACCGGTAGATCGGTCATAATTGTCCTCTACGATCTTGAGGACATCTTTTGAACACTCGTCGGTTGATGCGTATTTGCGGGTTGTGTAGATCGGCCCACGCGACCCCGAATAGGTCGAGGTGTAGGTGGCCCAGTACTCAAACAGCTCCTCGGGGTAGTTGAGGTTCCGCTCTACGATCCGCGCCAGTATCAGGCCGGCCTCGCTCGCGTAAGCGGAGGAAGGATCGAACCACGCGAGGGTCACATCGTTGGCGTTGTCCACATCTTGCGCCCACACGCCCACCGGGATGTAGTTGTTGCCGCCGCGGTATTCGCTGTCGAGCATAAATCGGATATTCAAAACTGCCACCGCTTCTTTTGGGACTCGGTCAGGTCGATGGGGGAGAGATCGATGGGGTCGGGCCAAGTGTCGGCTATGTGCGCCTGTTCTTCCTTGCTCGCAGCCATCGCAGCCGCTCGACGAGCAGCACCTTTCTGCCACTCGTCATAAGTATCACGCGCTCGATGATCCTCGGGTAAAAACCAGTATAAATCCATCAACTCTTGATTGCTTCCTCGCAACCGCAGCCAGTAATCATCGACGCGGGACATGCGGACGATCTTGGTAACATGGGGCCGAGAAACCAAATCTCCACTTGTCCAATCTACGGGGAACCACCCCAGCCACCAGCTCAACCCCTGCGGCTCGCCAGCGCTGTTAAGATCGGGAGCAGCTCGGACGATATACAGGTGATCGAGGATAAGTTGGAGCTTGGTCCCGGCCGGCGTTGTGAAGTCGGTATAAGAGCCGATCTCGTCAAAGGGCAACAAGATCTTCTCCAGCTCGTCGCGGCTTCTTGGGTTTAGTTCGCTCATTGGGAGACGATAACCTCCTCCAGAGACCGTCCATCAGGGAACTGGTCGATCCCCGCAGCTCGGTAGGCTGCGATAATTCGGTCTCTCGCTATCTCGCTTCCCGCCACGACCCGTTCCACCTCTTCGATCAACGACAGGCCGTTTTTAAAGATAGTCTCGTTGCCTCCACTGCCAGAAAATTTTTTCCAATCCGTTACCCCCTTGGCCCGATTGTTTCGCACGACATTCTGCCCTGCGGAGCCACCCACATCCCCATACATATCGCTGTTATACGATATGGCATCCATGCGACGAAGATTTCTGACCTTGAAGTAGATACCCTCGGCTGTGAGGTTTTTGGTTATGCGGGTAAAGGCGTAGCTCGCCCCACCGGTATCCATATCTGCCGAGGGAGACATCCCAGACGGCTGAATGCCCAGCCGCATCTTTTCATTTGTCGAGATCAGATGTCCATTATTTTTCAGCGCAACCTCAAAAAACGACTCCATCTCGCCACTTGTAATATTGTGCTTGAGTGCATAGCCTTTCATCCCTCCACGCGCTATCTGGTCAAAGTTCTCTTTTACGTCGAAACGATACTGAAGCCTGTTGCCAGCATAGTCCCGCTGTGCATTGTCACGCCAAAGCAACGCGCTGCGCTCATACCACCCTTCGGGATGGTAGTCGGGCAGCGCGGTCAAATCATCCACATTAAGCTCTTTTTGCCAGAACTCGCGCATTGCGCTGACGCGCTCGCCTGTGGTGGCGCTGCGGCTGTCCAAGTCTTGCACCATCGAGATCCACTCGGGTTTTTCATCGGCGCGGCTCAAGTATGCCTGTTTCATCAAATACATCATCTCGGTGTCTTCTACGCTGGCAATCCGTGCATCGAGGTTCATGGAGTCGAGCTTGTCGATGAGCTTCTCGACGGTCTGGGAAGTGGGCCGATCTCCGATTTCGATCTCCAGCTCGCCTCGCTGCGTATAGGGAACATCGGAGTCCCACGGTCTATAGTACGCCTTTGTCCCATCGGGGAACTCGATAGTGTACTGCTTTCCCCCGCCCATAAAGCTGGCTTGCCTGTTGGGTTGCCCCGACAGCTGTCCCGTATCGTCCATAGAGCGAATCGGCACCGTGATCTCGGTCTGCTCTATTTTCACTTCTGGCGTGGGCGCGGCAGCTGTGACCTTGGCCGACTCGGTTGCAGCGTATCGCTCGACCTGTGCGCCACCGGCAACCTTGCTTTTATTGCTCACCGCGAGATCAATGTCATCGAGGTGCTTTAGATAAGTATTCGCCATCGCAGCGACATCGGGGTCATTGCTGGCCTTTAGGGCCGTAAGCGCTTGCCGGTGGGCCGAAGCACTTTGCAGCTTTGACTGATTATACGCAGCATCGTCTACGTGATGGTTGACTGTTTTGATGGCCCCCAGAATATCGTCCCAGAACGTGTCTTCGGGGAGAGGCTCGCCAGCAACTTTGACTCTGGGCCGCGTTCCGCTCACAATATTGGCCCCACCGTTGTCGCGGATAAAGTCGAGGATTTTATCGTCGGCCTCGGGGCGCAGCTTTAATTTTGCGTTTGTGCGCGTCTGCCCCTTAACCCTATCGACAAACAGCAACAGGTTCTGATCCTCGACCTGATCGCCATCGAAGGGGATCGTCTGCCCCTGCCACCCCCGCGACTCCACTCCGTCGATGATCCGTCCCTCGGCCACGCCGATCTGGCTCGGCTGTACCTCCCAATCGAAGTCGGGGTCGTTGGTGACGTTGCGGTAGTAGTCGCGGAAATCGGAGCGGAGGTTGTGCTTGCGGTCCAGTGCCAGATCGAGGAACCGATCAGACTCGGTCTTTTTGCTGAAGCGCCCTTCTGCGTAGGGTCGGAGGATCTCGCGGAACGTGTCATCGTCCAGCTCTTCGATGCGCTCGATGTATTTAAGCGTGGCCTGTGGGTCAAAGCTGACCTCGCCGGCCTTGGCAGCGCGGAAGATCTCGTTATAGTACGGCTCCCGCTCGCCCAGATGGCTGTTGGGGGCGTAGGTCAGGTCCAGCTTGTCGCTGTCGAGAAACTTGTAGGCTTGCCCCTTGTCGATGCCGTAGACATGGCCATCGGGGTCGAGCAGAAACTGCTTCCAGTGGCCATCGTGATTTGAGGTCAGCCAATCCAGCACATGCTCGCGCTGGAACTGCTCGATCATGTCCGCGGACAGCTCCCTCGGAGAGATCCCGTTGAAGTCTTTGTCGATGTTGGGCAGTATCCGCTGGATCGATCCCGGCCGGCCGTTCAGCTCGATGAACCGCACCTCGGGGGTCTGTGGATCGATCAGCCGCTGGAGCTTGTAGACCGCTTCCTCGCCGCGAGCGATAAACTCATCGCCACCAGCCCAGCCGCCTTTGCTCACCGGCTTAAACAGCCACTTATCTCCGTCCAGCTCGTAGAAGTCTTTGCTGTGCGCTCCTCCCAGAGAGCTGGCATCTCCGAGATACTTGAAATCGTCGGGGCTTATCTGCTCCCACGCATCGTCGGCAGCGGTCCAGCCGGCCGTAGGCTTGGGCTTGGCTGCGGTAGCCGCCAGTGCCGGCTCGCTGGCCGCTGTCGCTGCTACAGGAGCCGGTGGGGGTGTTGCTGCGGGGGAGGGAAGTGGCGCGGCTCCCTTGGCGATAGCTCCGTCGATCTGGTCTATCCATCCTTGGTTTTTCGCTTTTCGCGCCAACGATTTTATCAAAGGGTGTTTTAGCCCTGCCTCCTTTAGTGCGTGAGCGAGAAACGGAGTCCAGTTCTTGCCAGCCCCGTGTGTATCTATCATCCAGTTCGTCAGATCCGACTCTGTCTTAATGGTCCCATTTTCCAGATTTACGACCAGCTTGTGGAGATTAGTTTTACTCCACGCCCCAGCATCCCCAAACTTGTCAATATCAAGGTCTTGATCCTCCAAGATCTTATTTATTGCCGCCTTGCCGGGAGTAAATTTCTTAGATACGATGACGCTCTCGCTGAAGTCTTTTGGGAGGTCTATATCGGCGGCAGCTGCGGCAACTGGTGGCGCAACTGGTGGCGCGGCAGGGTCGAAGTCGTCAATCTGAGCGATAAACTGCTTCAGTTTTGGCCCTGATAAAAAGTCTTTCGGCTTTCCGAATACATGTGATAGCTCGTCCAGCATAGAAATCCCCTCCACTGCCCCACTTGAGCTTTTGACCCCTGCTTTTTTGAGCGCGTGAGCAATCACTGGATGCAGATCGGGGTGGATATTCTTGTGATTTACAAGCCATTTTGCAAAATCGTCCGCGGTGGCGAACACTCCGGTCAAGCCAGATTGTGCCGCGTCAACTTCCAGCGCTTGCACCATAAGGTCAAAGGCCACGGGATCATCCCAATCCCCCAAGGAATGCAAAGACTCGGGATAGGAACCCTTGGTGGCGCTTAGAGCCTCATTGGTAGTCTTCAGAGAGCCGACAAATTGATCATGCTGCGACAAGGGTCCGGTTGCTGCGGGAGGAAC
>TARA_R100000808_G_scaffold20674_1_pt1 | contig 14544 bp, 5 predicted proteins | sample TARA_R100000808 | Tara Oceans TARA_R100000808 (sample SAMEA2622852) | marine metagenome | biome: marine biome (ENVO:00000447); feature: marine epipelagic mixed layer (ENVO:xxxxxxxxx); material: "saline water (ENVO:00002010), including plankton (ENVO:xxxxxxxx)" | depth 140 m | reverse complement strand
ATGATTACCGCCTGTTGCACCAAAAGTTAGTTTTCTTATTGTTCCGTCTGAACCACTTAATAGTGCGTTACCTGCAACGTCTAATGTTTCCGCAGCATTAGTAAGTCCTATACCAACATTCCCACCATTGGGATTTAATAAAAAGTCATATTCTGTAGATGACGTGCTTGTGTTTTGTGATTGAATCCATGCAGAGCCAGTATTTGAATCGTCAGTACCTAGACTCATACCATATCCACCACCTGAATCTAAGAATAAAATACCATTTGCAGGTGCGTTAGAATCATTGGAAGGAGCATCTCCTGTTGCACCTTTTATGTGGGCTTTCATAAGTGGACTATTAGTTCCTATACCAATCTTATCTGCACTCCCATCAACAAAGAACATATTTGCATCAGTATCTCCTTCTATCCTAAAGTCTACTGCAGCACCACTTTCATTAAATACTTGGGCAGCATCAGTATCAAATGTGCTTTCAGCACCCCATGAAATATCAGTACCATCAGATTTAAGTATTTGTCCATTTGAACCTAGAGCCAAAGCTGCAGGATTACCTGAAGAATCCCCATATATTATTTTACCTCTAGCAAGGCCTGCCATTTTAGCCAAAGTAACTTGGTCATCTGCTATATGAGCTGTGTCTATACTTCCGTCTGTATAATGCTCACTATTAATAGCATCATCAGCAATCTTAGCACCAGTTATAGCATCATCTGCTATCTTGGCAGTTGTAATATTAGCATCAGTAATATTTGCTGTTAATACTGCGTCATCTGCTAAGACCCTTGATGTTACCTTTGTATTTGCCATGTTATGCGTCCTCTAATGTCTTAATTCTTGCTTCTAGTTCTTGTATTATCTTACCAACCATTCTTCAACTGAGTCTGAGACATCTCTCATTTTTATCCAGTTAGTTCCTGTTTGTTGTCCTTTCTTCATTCTTAATTTACCCATCAAACCTACTGTGTCCCATTCTTTTCTATTTTCTCTTTCTACATAAGTTAGTGAGTCATTATAACTAGCATTTAGCTTTCTTCTCATTAATGTATTGCCTTTATCATCTTTTGTTCTGCCGTCTGCTGCTGTATAAGTTTCCATAATATATCTTCCGTAGTCATCTTTCTCGTATTTGTCAGCCCATCTAGTATACGCTGCATCTCCTACTACTGCGGGATTTCCAGAGATAACTCCTATAATATTATCTGCTGAATCACTACCCGTAGCTTCTCTTATTTTGTTTCCATCTAAAACAACTGATAAGCCTATTCTATCTTGTGAACTGGCATTGCCATCAGACCACTCAAAATACTCTGCATAGTCAGCTCCTCCTCCTGTCCAAGAGCCATCTGCATAAGCCTCACCATCACCTCTAAGTTGGAATTCTAAATCGCCACCACCGTTATCAGCTCGTCTTCCTGAGTACAAATTAAAGAATTTATAAGCCGAACTTCCGCTTCTTTCCACCCCAAAAACGGATTGTGGATCAGCAAGACCAGTATTCATTATATACTGTGTATTAGTTGTAGTAGTATTTACTATGGATAATTTTCCTGCATCATAGTTCTGTGTCGTACTAGTTCCTAGCCCTACGTGTCCACTAGAAGCAATACGCATAGCTTCATCTAAAGTTGTATCATCTTGAGAAATGTAAAAAGCTAAAGCTGCATTAGCAACGCTATCATTTCCATCTTCTTTTAATCCTGCTATAGCAGCACCAGTTATAGGGTTTGTTTCATCATCTGGTATTTGAAACTCTAATCTTGGTCCTGCTCCTGCCCCACCATTTGCACCTGTACTAGCATATTTTGTTGCAAGAGTAAGAACTGTATCAGGAGAGGTTGTAGTATCACTAGATAAATTTGTAAGAATATCTAATGGAACACTAGGACTTGCAGTTCCTATGCCTACGTTTCCACCATTAAAATATGAAGCTCCATTAGCATTGAAAACATTTTTTAAATTGCCTTGAGAATATTGTCCTACCCAATTATCATCAACACCAGTACCACTAGAAGCACCTGCTCCTAGAAACATTAAAGTTTCATCATTTGATTCAATTCTAAATCCATTAGTTGCACCTTCTGTTACAAGAACCATATCTCTTGCAGGGCCCGTAGTACCAAAACCTACCCTTCCTGTGCTTCTAAATACTACAGAATGAGTTGAACCTGCATCTTTACTGAAATATAAATCACTATATTGTATTAATAAGTTACCAGTGCCAGTATCTGTTATATATGAGTCAGAACCATCGTGATAGATTTGTAAATCACCACCAGATGCCGAGCCTATCTCTAGTTTAACATTATCATTTAATATAAGATCGCCAGTCATTGTGCCGCCTGCTAAAGGTAAGTAGTTGGTTGCTACTTCTTCGGCCCAAGAGATGTCTGTACCATCAGAGGTTAATACAGTTCCGGCAGATCCAACGGTTAGTGCAGCAGGGTTGCCACTACTATCACCATATATTATTTTTCCACGAGCAAGTCCCGCCATCTTCGCCAAAGTTACCTGATCATCTGCTATCTTCGCGGTCGTTACAGCGTCATCTACTATAGAAGCTGTTACTACGGCACTCGAAGCGAGCTGATCTGCACCTACAGCATCGTCCGCGATCTTAGCTTGTGTAACATTATCATCAACTATTGATGCTGTTACTACTGCACTCGCAGCTAATTGGTCAGCTCCTACTGCATCATCAGCAATTTTAGCTTGTGTAACATTGTCATCTACAATTGATGCTGTTACTACAGAGTTAGAAGCTGGTGTATTAACTTCTGTCTGTGTATGAGTTATACATTCAATAGCAACTCCACTAGCGGGGGCTGTAGAAAATGTTAATGTAGTACCAGATACAGAATAAGTACTCTTATGTTGATACACACCATCGAGGAATACCATGGTGTTGTTCTCATGTAGTGGGTCTGTACCTAAAGTAAATGTCGTGTCTGAGCCGTCTCCAGTAAAATTATTCTGAGATAAACTATCTCCATTAACGGCGGCAGTTATGTTATATACAATTATTTCCCTGCTGTTTGCTGGGGCGGCAGAAAACGTTAGGGTAGTACCACTTACACTATAAGCACTCTGTGTTTGGAAAACACCTTCAATAAATACTATTAAATCATTTTCAGTAGCTGGTGCTTTACTTAGAGTAAAAGCTGTAGTTGATCCATCTCCAGTAAATGCCTGTCTTGTAAAGGCATCAGACATAGCATCGTTTACTACATCTGTTAGTAATGCAGCATTTAGCCTTAGCTCTATATCATCTCCTGAAGACCAGGCCCTAGCTGTAGTATCATCTTGGGCTCTTACTACAGTCCAATTAGTACCCGATACAGCTGTAACTTTAACTACTTCTAAGTTTGTAGCATCATCTAAAGTAGCATAGAAATAATCTGATCCACTCAATGAGGGGAAACCAGAACTACTTGCTACTGGTATAGTTGTTACACTGTTATTTATTCCAGAAGATATAGTAGTTTTAGCGTTGTTTGTATATTTAACGCCCATTACTTATTCTCCTATTAACTAACCGTAACAGTCCAAGTTATAGTCATAGAGTCAGAAGCTCCTTTATTTACAACATTAAACTCAGTTCTACACAACATAGTACCACTAGAGCTAGCATTAAAAATACCAGCTTCAGTAAGTGCTCCAGTACCTTCTCCAGCACTAAAAGCACAAACATAAGTAACTACAGCACCAGATACAGAAGCAGAAGTAGTAAAAGCTTTTCTACTACCTACTTGAGTTTCCAGAGCAGTGTCACCAGCAGCGGGGTCAGTCGTTCCAGTTCCAACAGCCATGTGAGTCATGACACCAGAACTGGTACCAATCATCCTGGAGGCTACAAAACCTTTACCCGCAGTAACTACTAAGTTGTCGATGTCTCTTACAAGTTCGCCGTTAAGCTCGATCTTTAAGTGACCCTTCATTTTTAGTTGCTCATTTACGTTTGACATTTATTTTTCCTCTTTAATTTAAATTAAGAATTTAAGGTAAATATATTAAGCGCAGACTGATTAAGTTTGGCTCCTTTACCTATTACCAATTCTACCAATATTGACTCAGAAATCGTAGCACTATCTGCAAAAGAAGTACTAAAAGATATCGCTGGGGAATCAGATACTGATGGAGTCTCAGCAAATGTAGTGCTGAAACTAATCGCAGCTGATTCTGACAACGATGGTGTATCTGCTAGAGTACTAGCATAAGCCATAACATGAGATAACGCATCTGACATAGTCACAGCATTACTCTTATTAACACCTACGTCTGTACGCAGATCATCCGAAGCACTTGCTGTGTCATCAAGTGCGGCAGAATCCGAAAAAGCTCTAACAAAGGTATTAACTAGCGTGGGTGAATCACTAGTTGATACTGAATCTGATTTACTTGCCTCTATCCCTAGGGACGGTGCATCAGTTACAGTAGGGGTCTCTGTTAGAGCTTTAGAAAAATTATACACACTGCTTTCTAAAATAGAAGCAGAATCTGAAACAGCTTTACTAACAGCAAAACTTTGAATACTTTCAGACATAGTAGCAGTTTCAGCAAAGGCTCTTTCAAAAGTTAATAGGGTGGAGAAACTATCCGAAAGAGATAAGGTCTCAGCTGTAGTACTAGAGAACCCTTTAAATACACTTTCTGTTAATTGGGCTGCTTCACTAAATGATTTAGAGGTAGAAAGAGCAGGGCTATCAGTTAAAGTAACTAAACCTCTTCTAGTAGAACCATCTAACTCATACTGACCAACATCAGCAAGGAACCATTGGTTTAATGAGTAAGAATCAATAAGTATCTCTGAGGCTGTTAAGTTCCTATAATCTGTAACAGTTCTTAAGTATAAGTACTGAGAAATAGCGCGTAGATTTACATAAGACGCAACAGAAGCAGTAGCGCTAGTATCTACTACAGCCTTTAGCTGTCTATAACTAACTACCGCTTTAAACGCCATTAATCAAAATCCGATCTTACTATAAACTTAATTAAATCTTGTACTGTTTGTACTTTACTATTTGAATCTGTGTACTCTATCTCACCCTCATACGTACCTGCAGTAGGGAAAGTAGCAGTAGTAAACAACACAGTACAAGTACCAGCAGAAGCATTTGTTAATGTTGCTGTTAAAGTACTTGTAATGGTTGTAGATCCAACTTCTCTTACTCTAAGTTTAACGCTACCACTAGTTAAATTAACTGCACCCCATGTTGATGAATCTTCTTCATCTAGGGTCTTACCAGTAGCGGCAGTATTGCTATCCTTAAGATTAAAAGTAAGCTCTGGGTAAGTATCTCCAGTAACTAATTTTATTGTCGTTGAATATGCCATATTATCTCCAAATTAAAATCTACCAAAGGGTGTAGTATACAGGAACTTGTTCCTTCCAGAATCTTGAATCAAGAGGACCATATTTAAATAGGTCGAAAACTTTACCAGAAGTAGGACCTAATATATCTGCCCCTGTTTCATACGGCCCACCAAAACTATGATCACCAGGTAGTAATGGGAAAAGTATCCCAAAAGCCCCCAAAATTCCACTCCTATCAATAAGCTCCGCAAACCATGTACCCCAATCCATATTATCCGTGTGAAAGTGTTGATCCTTCATCTCTACTCCAGGTAATGGTCCAGCTAATACATATTTAATCCATTCTTTTAATTCTAGCCCCATTATAGTTAAAGGTAAAACAGTAAAAGCCATCATAGTTAAAGGAACAGCGGCCCCTCCAATACCTTGCTCTCTAAACCTATTTTTTATCTCTCTATATTGCCCCATAACTATAGTTTGCCCATATGCATAGAAGAAACCTTTAAGCTGCCAAACTAAAGCAAAATAAGGGTTACTAGCCCATGTAGGTCTTTGAGCTGCATTAGGTCTAATTATTGATTCATTAACAAATTGATAAATAGCTTGAGATGCTTTTTCACCTTCAGGAGTATTAAAATCAAACCCACTTTTCTCCCAAGCCAATACTTCTGCCCTTGTTATATTAAGCTGTTCTAACCAACGGTCAGTAGTTACCCTATCAGTTAACACATCATGTGCAGTACTAACTAAAAATCTTTTACCCATACCTGCAGCAAATACCCTAGTAAACCTAGTGAATTGATCTAACATTATTGCTTTAAAGAAATAGTCTGTTAACCTTTTGGAGTTAGGGGTCATATAATCCATTTCAGCTGCATGTATATACATCATAGATAATGAATCTTGAGTAATGGCACCAACATCTAAAGCAAACTGTACTGCTGCATCTTTATCATTAAAATATTGTCTATACTCTTTAGCCGCATTTTGAAAAGAATTAAAAGAATTACTACGTAAAAGTGGACCAGCTAAATCTGGAAAAGACGCAAGTACAGCAAAAGTTAAAGTTGTAAATACGTTTGCAGCTATTCCCCAACTATTAATTTTTCTAGCTAAAGGGTCCATAGGAGTACCAAGTTTACCTAGCATTGCTCTTATAGCTTCCCTAGCTTTAGGCTGCTGGTGGGGTTCAAGTTTGCTAATTTTACTCTCAAACCACGCTGCACCACCCACTCTTTCGTACTCTACTCTTTTAGTAATAGCCCTTAAGTAATTCATGGTTGCTGTAAAACCATCTTCTAGTACACCTATTTCTCTTAATTCACTAGTAGCAAATCCATAGGCTTTGTAAATTGGGTTACCGTCCTCATCAACTTGTTCAACTCCGTTTTCATTCACAGCTGGTGAAATTTCATACTTCATAGTACGGGCTAATGCATTAGGTAGCCCCAACTTAATAGATTTAGAATCTATATCTTGCTCATGTTTTGATAATGCATCAGTAAGATTATCATTTGGGTCTCTACTAAGTATATCTAAAACAAATAATTCAGCCCATTCTTCAGGTGTAACCCTCTGCGCTTCTACGCCTTCAGGTGTCCTAAGCCCCTCATAAACTACAAGACCATCTATATCTGGTCTTATTTCCCCTCGCGTCCCTTTGTTACTTTTTATACGCCCTTCTCTTAGTTTATTTGCTACATAATTAACAAAAGCATTTCTAAGACCATCATCATTTGCCATATCCCATACTTTTAATGACCTACTAAAATAACTAGCAACACCAATTTCTTTACCTTTTCTATCTCTTAATATAGTTTCAAGGAACTTGGGTGAATCTTCAAATTCAACTTCTTGCAAATAAGGATATAATACGTTCCTTTTCCACATCCTTAACTTATGCCCCATAGGACTTAATTTAGAAAGTTTTTCATCTGAGATTCTTTCATCTTCTGCATAGGCAAATGCCTTATCATGTTTCTCAGTAAACTGCCTACTAAACATCCTGTTTACATCTAGTTCAAGTATCTTAGCTAGTTGATTATTGAACTGAGAGAACTTTCTATCTTTGGCATCAAGTAATCCTAATTCTTGACCTTTTTCTGCTACTGTTCTTGATCTACGTTGTATTCTATTCGCCATCTCCCTGCCTACAGGGTTACCTTCTTTATCTTTCATACGCCCCAAAAAACTAGAAGCAGGTTGAACAATTTTTGCGAGGAATGAAGCCCCATTAGGATTATTTCTAACAATCTCGTTATATTTCTTAGCTGTTTCTTTTCTTACAGTTTTCCAAGCAGCTTTTGCTAAACCAAAATTATTTCTTTCTGCCTCAACAACTTCTTCAACCATGTTAAACAAGTGTTCTTTTTCTTCAAATCCTAAATAACCCCGCTGAAATTCAAGGTTCTTTGTTGCCTTAAATGACTTAGCTAAATCATCTGCAAACTCATTGAAAGCTTCACTAGGAACAAATCTCCCTGCAAAAATCTTATCTGCTGCTACACCTTCCATAAGTTTAGTCCAAGCTCTTTTTATTTTATTTGCTAATCGTGCAAAAAAACCTTCTGCAAAATTTTGAGGTTTAGTTTTTCTACCGTCCCTAAGAGTTTTTATTAACCAGGCTGCAGTTTGATCAGCGAACCACTCTTCAAAACCTTTTGTTTGATCTTCGACTCTTCCAGGCTCCTCGTTCCTATATCTAGTGTTAAGAGGTTGAGCTGCTTTAAAGTCTTTCCATATTTTTTCTTTTACGCCCTTATTAAAATGTAAACTGTCTAACTCGTTAAAAGCTATAACGTGCCCAAGCTCATGAGCTAAAGCGATCATAACCTGTGCAGAACCTAATAGATCTTTTTGAGTTTTATTTAATTTAGCATAATCATCTGCTCGGATATTAGAGGGTCTCCCTGTTCTTGCAGAATATGTATCTATTACAATAATATACTCCTTGTCCCCCCTCATCTTAAAGGTCGCCCCTCTTTGGCCCCATTTATTTTTCTGTTTCTCCTTCCATAATTTATTTAAAACTCTTTCTGTCTTACCATCCCTATATAGAAGCTTTAATAATGCATCTTCTCTTTTACGCTTAGTATTCCACTCTGGATTAATGTCATCGTAAGTTAAAAAAGTTAGGTTTGCTTTTATACCAAAAAATTTAAATTTCTTAAGAAGAGCTAACATAGGCCCACTATATTTACCCATAGACTCTTTGAATGCTTTACTAGTACTAACAAGTTGTTTACCTGCCTCCCTAGTATCTTTTGTGCCTATTGCGTCTTGGTCTACTCTTAAGCCCCCTATAAGCCCCTCTTTTACATATTCTGGTATAAAGCTCCTAGAAGATGCTTGTAAAGAACCTGGGTTTAACTTTTCACTAAGCCTTATTTGTGCTCTAAACTCTGCTTCTCTTTTTGCTGTTGGCATGTCTGAAAGCTCACCTAGAATTGAATCCGCTATTTCTGGATCAGATTCTCCTGTATCTGGATCCATTTCTATATCTTGTGTATTTATTGAATAGCCGTTTTTTTCAGCATAGTCTTGTAGTGTTACTATTATAAATTTATAGTCTTCAACGCTGTCTACAATTGTTTCACCTGGCGTAAACTCATTAGTAGGTTGAAGATATATAGTCTCCGGAGATAACTTATCTATATCTGGCATTATTTCAACATACAGAGGTTTATACTGCTCCCAATTAGTATTTAAAACATTTTCATCACTATTTTTACCCCAAGAATTTTCTATAATTTCATTTATTTGTTTTTCTCTGTTTTCTGATATTTCTCTAGGTCCAGCTATATTAACTGTGTCTATATTATGGGCTTTTAACCACACCCATATTTTTTCCTGACTTTGAGGATTAACTAAAGTGGGCTTACCGAGCTCCCTAGCTTTTCTTATAGTGTAACCAGTTCCAGGAGTTATACCCGATCCATCACCTTCAGTAAAAACTAAAGTTCCATCACTATTTATAATATTTTTATCGGTACGATCGTTATAGTTATCACTTTCTGCTTCTTCTAAACCAAGATCTTGTAGTTTCTTAGCATGCGTTGCTGGATTGGTGGCAGCACTCCTATACCCTAATGGGGCCGTGCCACCAGTCTCTATTCCTACTTTTTTAGCTGCATTTAACCCTATAAAATCAACGCCTGTTTGCCCACCACTAATAATTTTGCTAGGTTTTATGGCTTTGCCCCGGCTTTCTATTGCGCTCCTTGTCTCTTCAAGTGACTCCTTCCGGCGCTCTGCAAACTTATCATTTACTTCCGTTTCTAAATCTTCATAAGCCTGAAAATTACCCCATATTATACCGTCCAACTTTGTTAGAGGTACTTCACCTGTCTGAAGTTGTTCATTAACTATAGTATGCATAAGGGCTCTTATTTGTTCTCTATAATTTTTTATAGTCTCTAGACCTATGGCGTCAGCCGGTAATTTACCAGTTATACCATACAAGTCAGCAAATGTAGCTCGTTTACCTAGTTTATAGTTAGAAGAAACTGCAGCCCTAGATTGAAGAAATATTTCTGGTGTAGCGTCTACAAGAGCTACAGAAGGAAGTAATGTATCCGTATCTTTATATTCTTTTTCTTCCTGTTTAGAAAGTTTTTTAAACTTATGGGTGTATAGTGGGTCATTACTATATCCAAAAGGTTCCTCTTGTTTTTTTAATTTAGTATCATGTATATTGGCATACCAACGCCCCGGTCTATAGTCTGCGTAGTTTACAGTATCAGTTTGTTCATAAAATTTTACCCCATTCAGTCTATACTCATTATATTGTAGATGTGGTTGCTTCTGCTTTTCTAAAGTTTTAGGATAAGGGTTTTCTGTCCATTCAACATAAATCCCGTGATTACCTACTAACAACCTAGAAAATTTAGGACCAAATATTTCTTTAAGTCGTGCTTTTATACCAGCAGCAACTTTTATAGTTGAATTGTCTTTTTGTATAGTAGCTTTTTTTAAAGTGGGGTAAGATCTTTTTAAGCCCTCTAAATGGGTTTTTCTTATACCTAAATTTATTTCTTCTATTTCTGCTTCAGAGTATTCTTCTAAATATTTTAACCTATGTATAAAGCGCTGGTACAGTGGAACACCTCTATCTCCACCACCAGTTCTACCACCATACATAAACATGTTTGTATAGAAGTCGTTATAATCGAAGTGAATATAGTTTAATTCTTCAAATGCATCAAAAGCTTCTCTTTGGCTATTAAAACCTTCTGCCTTAAAGTCTTCTTTAATAATCTCTTGAACTTTCTTTTGTTTGGGTTCCTCTATTAATCTATATAAACCAGCGTCTTTATCTTTTGCTATTCTAAATACATCTCCTTTCTCTCCTAATTTAGAACGCCTAGAAGTCATAGTTTTTTTACCAGATTTAACTAATTCCGCTGGCTCTGTAAAAGAAACTACAATTTCTTTTGTAGTGCTGGGCTTACTAGGTCTTACCCTAAAATCATATCCATATTTAGCTCCTAAAGCTAATACCGTCAATAAAGATGCCTGTCTAAAATCTCTATCCCCCTCTATAAACTTACCAAGCATGTTACTTTGATTGACTGTAGTACCATACTTAGCAAATCCTAAAGGCATATGAATAATTTTTTCCTCTGCCCTAGAAAAGTTTTGTAATTTTTCATCGTAGGCTTTTTCTAAAAATAGAACTCTTTCAACAAACTCTGTTTTTATATCTTTCCTTCTTCTATCTTTTTTAGCTTTTTTAAACTCTGAAACTACTATTCCTTCTATACTTTCTCTTTCTGTTTTCTCTCTAAATTCTAAAGCTTTGTCTTCCGCCTTTTTTTTGCCTTCAGGAGTAAGCATAGTAAAGAAAGCTTCTCCTCTCATTCTTTCAGCGTCTGCATCTGTTTCTTTACCACTTACAGTAGCTGCGGCAAAAAACCTCTTAGTGAACTCTTCCTCAGTGATTGGTAACGGGCCCCTCTTTGTATTTGAATAGTCCATAATAAGATTACTTTCTGGACTAGGTAAGTATTTTATTACAAAGCCTAACTTGTTTTTAGCAAAGCCAAATTGCTCTGCTATAACAGGGTAGGTATCAATTACATGCTCTAAATTAAAACGGTTATGTGTGTTTTTTATTTCATTTACTGCATTTACAAACTCTTCTTTTATTGCTTTTTTTCTTCTGTCTTTTCCTTCACTCTTAAACTGTCTAATTACTTCTTCTTTAAATATCCTGTCTTTTATTTCTGGTTCATCTTCTTTTTTAGTCTTATTCACCTCCACAAAATGCTGAGGTACAACCGTGTATCTAATAGCCTGGCCCTCATGGGAATCTATTAATCTTATTAATCTATTTATAAGACCTTGGGGTAGTTTTACACCCAATCTGGACTCAAGTGCATTTAAATCTGCTGATTCTTCTGGTTGTAGTCTTTCTCTTAAAGCTATTCTACTGTCTGTATATGCCTGATATGCTCCTTCTACTTTTTTAGCGGCTTCTTCATTAAAGGGTAGCCACGGGTTGCCATTTTGATTAATAACTTCCACCCAAGAATTTGGTTCTCTTGTAGACATACCTTCTTCAGTTTCATCAACAAAACCCCCCTCTTCTTCTTGTACTTGTTGTTCAGCAACTCCTGCTGCTGTGTCATCTAATTCTTCTTGAGCTCGCTCTGCTTTAGTTTTTGCTACTCCTTCTATATCTTCTTCCAAAGACTCAGTGGGTTTTTTGGCTTTTTCAGCTTCTGCCTCTTCTTGCTGTTGTAGAGCAGCTTTATATTTACGTAGGACTCTAGAATCTAATAGAGATACATCATTTACTGGCTCCCCTTTTCTTTCTAAAGAAGCAATAAGTTCTTTTTGTATAGGTACAAGTATTTCCTTTATACGCTTTTCTAGAGTTAATTTTAAAGGTAATAGACTTTTTAATACCTGATCAAAATTACCCCCAGTTAAATTTTTATATATTTCTATTAATACAAGTGGGTCATCCCAAAAAGATTCTACTACTCTACCTATTTCGTCTGCGTTTTTAGCAGCTTTTATTCTGTCTAAAGCGTTTTCAGTTCTTACCCTAGTAAAATCATCTTTATTTTCTTTTGTGTTATTTCTTTCATATGTGTCTTCTGCTATGTCTTCAGTGCTATAAGGACCCTCTATTTCTACAAGATTTTCTTCTATGCCCTTTTTAAAAAGAGCTTCTAAACTCTGTTTAGTTGCTTCTTGGTCAGCTGCATTAGTTAATTCTGTATGTACATATTCACCACCATCTTTCCACCTAACTCTAAAACCTCTATCGTCTGCTGAGGTTAAAGGTCTTAGATAATTAAGAGCTGCAGCTATAGACTCTTTACCTGGGTCATCCACAAACTCATCTACTTTCCTTTTATTTAAAGATATTAAAGTACCAACACCTTCTACCGCACCCACGTGTACTTTTCTCCCACCATAAATCTTATTTAACTCTTTCTGGGTTGGAATTACTTGATTTGGTGGAAGATACACTGAATCTTTAGCAAGGCTAGTTTCAAACAAAGAAGATATTTGTCTTCTTATATCTTTTACTGGTTCAGGGATACTCTCATTAGGTCCTTTAGTCCAATCAAATTCAGTAAACTGTTTAGTATCTAAAAAAGATAAATCAGGCATAACCACCGGTTTTAGATTCAAGTCTTCTTCAATACTAATATCGGTACCAAATATTTTTTTACCTGTTTCTTTACCACCAAACAGCGCGGATATAGTTCTTACAGCAGAAGAAGCCTTTTTATATTGTGCTTTACTATTAAGGGCAGAATCAAAATCAGGATTTATACCAAATAAATCCAATTGCTCCATCTCTCCTCTAGCCCGTTTTGCTTTTCTTTCTGTCCGTCTTTCTTTTCTACCTAATAAATCTTGAGTTCTATTAACAATCCTTTCTACACTAGAAGACACACCTCTACCACCACCAGCAAATACACCACCACCTACAATACCTTTAAATGAAGCCGTTAGTAAATCCATTCTGGCTTGTTCCCTGTCATATTCTGGATCTATAGAAAGTTTTTGTGCAATCGTCATACTTTCTTGAAGGGTTTCAGCAGTACCTTCAGATACAGCTCCCGTAGCAAAACCTTTAGCTGTTTGTACCCCAACCTTACTGAGATCATTTAAAAGGGCCATATATATAGGAGCCTCGGCTCCACCTTTTGCGGCACGTTTCTTAGCTATTTTTGTAATATGATCTGTTAGGGGTTTTATAATTGCTCTACCTGCAACTAACTCTGAAGTTATTCCAACTGCTGCGTATGGACCAAAACCTACTGCAGCACTTATAGCCGCTTCTCTAGGTGAAGTCATATCTTGCCTAGCAAACTCACCAAAAGTTACACCTGTTCCCTGTCCACCCTCTTGTAAATAAGCTCCCGCTAATCCCCCCATTCTTGTTCTACGTTTCCAACCAGGTTGTCCAGCAAATTTCTCTAGTAATTTTAATTGGTCCCCCCTAAATTTATCATCATAAGTTCCTTTTAAATCTCTTAATCCTTTTCTTTTATTTTTCCAAGAGTCTTTTACAATATTTAATAAAGCCTTTTTACCAGGTCCAGATATAGCCTGTGTTAGCCCTAATCTAGCTCCCGCCCAAGTAGCCGTCCCTGTAAGGAGACCACCAGTTACCGCGGGGACCCCCGCAATACCTGCTATAATAGCTCCTGTAGTTGCCGCAGCTAAACTCGCCACTATTGAAGGAGCAAACTCACCCGTAGCTATTTTTGCCTGTTCTATAAAACCATCTACTGTTGGGGCATTTAAAAAATCTTCAACTGTAGGTAACCCCTGCATATATTCACCAGCAATTTCTTCCCAAAATAGGGCTTCCTGTAGGGATTCATCTAGTTCTTTTTCATCACCTGTTATAGCTTGGAAAGCAGCATCTAGATAATTTATATTAGCTCGTACGCTAGCAGCACCAGACGAGACAGCACGAGAAAAAGTACCCGCTCCACCGCCAGATGGGCCTTTTTCAGGGGTTCCGATTCTTTGATCTAGTAAAGTTTGATTAAGATCATTAAGAGCGCTAATGTCAAAAGAGTATTCTTCTTTCGCCACACTAGTCTCTCCAATTTGGGTCTATGCTAAAGTAGGCCAGTAAACTTTTTTCGGCCGCATCACCAAAAAACTTTTTCATATTGTCTGCAGTAAATCGTAAAGGTGGGCCTGTTCTATCTTCCCCCATTCCACTCAAATTAAATCCAAATTCAACTAATTCC
>TARA_R100000808_G_scaffold119_3_pt1 | contig 14546 bp, 13 predicted proteins | sample TARA_R100000808 | Tara Oceans TARA_R100000808 (sample SAMEA2622852) | marine metagenome | biome: marine biome (ENVO:00000447); feature: marine epipelagic mixed layer (ENVO:xxxxxxxxx); material: "saline water (ENVO:00002010), including plankton (ENVO:xxxxxxxx)" | depth 140 m | reverse complement strand
TAGTGAGAGGCGTAAATGGAAAAGAACAATGAAATCGGAGGTTTTCAAGACAATGGTTAGAGATGAAAGGCAAAAACTACTACAGGACCATGAATTAACAGAGGATTATACTTTTGAGCTTTTAAAAGAAACTATTAATATGGCTAAAGAGAAGAAGGATGTTTCTAATCTAATGCGCGCTGTAGAGAATTTACAAGATTTACATGGTATGAAAGATAAAGATATAGTTAAAACAGTAGATAAACTGGAGGCTAGTTCTGCTTCACGTCTTATAGATGAGTTAAGAGAAGAAGAACAGCATTTAATCGCAACTAGAACAACAATTGAAGAAAAGGATGAAAATGAGCAAACTGAATGATATGATGCTACAATTTGGAACAGATAAGTTTTTACACTTCGCAGGAGGTGCTTGTGTGATGGCAATCACAAATAGCTGGATAATGTTAGCTATTGTAGCTATTGGTAAAGAAATTTATGATTATAATGATTATGGTCTTTTTAGCAAAGGAGATGTAATCGCAACTGTCCTTGGAGGTGTCTTTGGGCTAATGGCATCTAAAGTCTGGGCATTAATTCCATTTAATATATTTTAAAATGGACTATGAAGAGCAATATGAACGTAAGAGGGTTTACGAGAAACTTTACAAGAATATGGCTCTTTTTGGAAGAATATGTTTTCCAACCGCATTAAGAAAAGAAATACCTCCTTTTCACCATGATATCTATAAAAACCTGGCTAGTCCTGATGTAAAACGTGCAGCAATAGCTGCACCTAGAGGTACGGCTAAATCTACAACTACAAGTTTAATATATCCGCTCTGGAAAGCAGCCTTCAAGCGGAGTGATGAAGACCTCTTTATGGTCATCATTTCTGAGTCCCAAGCGCAATCAATCAACTTCCTGTCAAGAATCAAGTTTCATCTTAATCATTCCGATAAGTATAGGGAATTATTTGGAGATTTAGGAGCGAACACTGCAAAACGTTGGACCAACACAGATATAGTACTAGGTAATGGTACGAGAATTGTCGCTGTTGGTACAGGACAACGTGTGCGGGGTTTTATCGAGGGTGATACAAGACCTAACCTGATTATAGTAGACGATTTTGAATCAGAACTTAATGCTTTTACCATAGAAGCTAGAGTTAAAAATCGTAGGTGGATGACAGAGGCCGTAATACCATCTCTCTCAGATGATGGTAAAATAGTAATGATAGGTACGGTTATATCGGAAGATTGCTTTCTATATTGGGTTAAAGATAGCTCCGCTTGGAATGTTTTGTGGTATGCAATAACAGGCGAGGACGGAAAGTCCATTTGGCCTGAAAGATTTCCAAAAGAACGAATTTCTCAAATTGAAGAGGAATATCGTTCTGTTGGGAACATTAATGGGTTCTATCAGGAATATATGAATATTGCACAATCTCCTGATAGTGCCCCTTTCAAGCCAGAATGGATGAAGTTACATCATTATGATTATGAAATTAAACAAGGGCAAGGCTGTATGGTTCGGAAAGTAGGAGATGAGGAAAAGATTATACCTGTAGAGGTGTATGGAGGGGTTGACCCTGCTTCTAGTTTGTCGATGAGAGCAGACTTTTTTGTAGTTATTATGATTGGCGTAGATGCACAAGGAAATCATTACTTAATAGATATCATAAGAGATAGAATCTCTCCTGAGAAACAACCTCAAAAAATAATTGATATGTTTAAAAAGTATAGACCTAGAAGGATTAAAATTGAAACTGTAGGTTATCAAGAAGCTTTAAGGACAGCAGTAAGGGAAATAATGCGTAATGAGGACTTATATATCCCTGGTCTTGAGAAAGGTGTCAAGCCACGAACGCGTAAGAGCGAAAGATTACTTTCTTTAGTGCCAATGTTCGCTAAAGGCAACTTTTATTTTAGACCCCAAGACTTAGAGGCTCAAAAAGAGTTTATGTCATATCCTAAAGGGAAGCATGATGATGTAATGGATGCAGTTTGGACAGCTTTAGACGGAGCAAAGCCTTGTAGGAAGAAAGAATTTATAGAAAATACAGATAATAACAGATTAAAAAAGAAATTCCTTGATTGGATGACCTTATAAGTCGTAAATTATATACATGTCAGACCGCCCAAAAACAGAGAATTCGTCCAAATTCGTTGATGAAACTCACAATATTTTCAGAATATACTCCACCAATAGAGATACTTGGGCTAAAAATGCTAAGGAAGATAAAGAATTTAGATTGGGTAGACAATGGACTAAAGAGCAAGAAGAGGTTTTAAAGGCTCGTGGTCAAGCTCCCATCGTAATAAATAGAATTCATCCAGCAGTTGAGGCTGCTAAATCAATGTTAACATCAAATAGACCTTCTTTTAGAGTTGCTCCTAGGGAGGATTCTGATAATAAGGTTGCAAACGTTTTATCTTCATTACTTGCATATATGTATGATATATCTGATGGAGCTACTGTTGTTAGGCAAGTAGTAGATGATTACTACACTATGGGTATCGGCTACATAAATGTATATCAAGACCCTATGAAGGATATGGGTAAAGGGGAGGTTTGTATACATGATGTTGACCCTATGGATGTATATGTAGACCCTAATGCTAGAAGCAGGTTTTTTGATGATGCTGAAAATATAATTATATCGAGAATGTTTACTAAAGAACAAGCTGTAAACATGTATCCTATGTATGAAAAGTCTATTCGTAATTCAAGCAGTGACCAGAGATGGGATGAAGTAGAAACAGGGCGTTCTGTGGATAATTTTGCAGCTCAATTCCCAGAAGATGTTAAAAATGTTCAAGAACAGGAATATGTTCGAGGATATGAGAGGTATTATAAAACTACAGTTCAAAGATATAGAGTATTTGAAGCTTTTTCATCTAAAGAGGATTTATTAGATAAAGAGAAATTTTCAATGTATATGCAACAGCCTGCTTGGTTATTGAATGGAGAAAAGGTTTTAACTGACGAGGCTCAGGTTTTAGCTTTACAACAACAGATGCATCAACAGATACAGCAACAAAGAGCTCAAGAGGCTATGGAAGCTACTGCTGCTGGGCAGGACCCTAATACTATTTTAAATGCTCCTATGCCAGAATTAGATATAAAGCAAGTTTCTTTTGCAGACTTAGCTGAAATGGGTTTTATTGAAGTTGTTGAAGTAACAGTTCCTAGGATTAAAATGTGTGTTGTTATTGGAGATACATTTTTATATTCAAGAATACTACCTGTAGAAAAATATCCTATAATACCTTTTATGAATATACATACTAGAACTCCTTATCCGACATCAGATGTTCGCATGGTTAAAGGTATACAAGAATTTATTAATAAAACACGCTCTTTAATAGTTGCCCATGCTACTACATCGACCAATGTAAAAATATTAGTACCTGAAGGTAGCGTTGATATGAAGGAATTTGAGGAAAAATGGTCTCAACCAGGTGTTGCAATTGCATTTGACCCTACAGATGGAGCTCCAATGCCCGTACAACCAAGCCCATTGCCAAATGAGCTATATCATAATGAAACTACAGCTAAATCAGATATAGACCATCAATTAGGTTTATATGAAATGATGATGGGTAATACCGCTGCAGCTCCTCAAACATATAAAGCAACTATTTCTTTAGATGAATTTGGTCAAAGAAAGATTAAATCTAAACTTGCTGATATAGAGGCTGGTTTAACTCGTGTTGCGCAAGTAGCTATTCCTTTAATGCAGCAGTTATATACAACAAGAAAAATATTTCGAGTAGTACAACCTAACAATTCACTTAGTGAATATGTTATCAATAAGCAATTGGTTGATGATAAAACCGATGAAGTTCAAGTAATCAATAATATAACAGTAGGCAAATATGATGTGGTATACGTAGCAGGTAGTACATTGCCTTCTAACCGTTATGCTGAGCTTGAATTTTACATGGACGCGTACCAGAAAGGCATTATTGACAGGCAGGAAGTACTTAAGAAAACAGAAGTTTTCGATATGGAAGGTGTTATGCAACGAACAGATATTATTGCTCAGTTGCAACAACAACTTGAAAGTGCCCAAGAGCAAATCAAGGGACTTAAAGGTGACCTACAAACTCGAGACAGGGAAGCAGTTAATCTGCGTAAAAAAGTCGAAGTTGAGAAGTTTAAATCAAATTTGGATGGCACTTCCAATAAAGCGAAGGCTGCCGCTACCATCTTTGAGAAGCGTCTTGGCGACGAGATGTCCGTGCTTAAGCGTGATATCGCTATAGCAACTAAACCCGACTCAACCTCTTCTGACGGACAGAAGGGCAGTCAAAAATAAGGAAAAATAAACGATGGAAGAAAATAGACAGGATACCACTCATGCTAACCACAATGATTCAGAATCAGCATTTAATACTGAGACTTTATCAAAATTTGGGGCAAAAGTAGATGAGAGCTCCTCAGAAAGTAATCTATCCGTTGAAGATGCGTTTTTTAAGCCAACGGAAACTAATACAGAGGAAGCCCCTCAAGAAGAGCAGGCTCCTCAAGTACAGGAAAAACCTACACAGGAAACACCACTTGATGCGAAAAATGATGAACGTCGCTATCAATACTGGCAATCTCAAGCAGCAAAGAGAGAGAATGAGTTGGATGCGCTCCGGAAGGAACTGGAAACTGTTAAAGTTTCTAATGAAGCAGCTAACTCTCAAACTGCGCAGCCTGAACCTGTTGAAGAATTTCCGGAACCTCCGCTAGCTCCTAAAAAACCTGCGAGATTTTCAAGAGAAGAGGCGTGGAATGACCCTCAATCTGAAAGTGCTCGTTATCTTGATGAGAAAGAACAATGGGATGCTGATATAACTCAATATAATCAATTGAAACATCAATATGATTTAGCTGTAATGCAGGACAAACTAGATAAACAAGATGCTCGTTACAACGAACAGGAAAGACAAAGGCAGAATAAGATTGAACAAAGTCGACAAATACAGTCTATTTCTGAGCATGTACAAGGGCATTATGGTTTTACCCCTGCAGAAACTAATGAATTTATTAAGACTATGTCCAACCCAGAGTCTATCTCGATGGATAATCTTGTCCAATTATTTCGTATGAATCAGGCTGGAGGTACGCAGCAAGCACCTAAAGGGCCTAGTGAGGGATTTCGCCAAGCAAAGAATGCTCAGCAAATACCTTCTCCTATGGGTGTAATGCCAGCACAATCTCCAGAAGATAATAGGAGTGATTCAGATAAGATTATGGATGACTTAATCAATAATCATAAGTCCAAGAATCCTTGGACTTAAAACTGTAAAGGAGAAAACAAATGGCGAATTTTTATTCACCAAATGCGGGTGTTGCTCCTCAGGGCGTATCAATTAATGATAATCGTCGAATATTTAATTTTGGCGAACGTGTTTCTGAGTTAGCTCCTCAACAGTCACCTTTTTTCGTATATCTTTCTAAAGTAGCAAAGAAAGCGACTGATGACCCTGTATTTAAATTCATGGAGCAAAGACATCAATGGCAACGTAGAAATATGAAAGTAGTAGATTCGTATACTGTAGCTTTAGATGCTGGAACTCCTCCAACTGTTAATGATGGCGGAGCTGATGCTTTTTTAGCATTAGAATGCTATTATGATAAATATGGCAACATATCAGCAACTGGACAGCAACCTTTATTCTTAAAAGGTGGCGATGTAATTGCTATTGCTTGTAGTGATGGCGTTGTGCGTCGTGTTAAGATTAAAGGGGATTCAGTTATTGATAATGCTACAGATGCAACCGAGTCTAATATCTTGTTTTGGGATGATGCGGATGGAACTTATACACAAGGTGTAGATTTCGTAGGCGATAATTGGCCAACTGATGGAACGGATGTAACTTTTAGCGCTGGTGCTAATGCTCAGGTAATTGGAAGCGCTTTTGCTGAAGGCTCTACTGCTCCAACAGGTTGGGAAGATGCATTGTACGACAGAGAAGGTTATTGTCAGATTTTTAAAACTGCAATGAATCTTTTCTCAGGAACAGCTATGGCTACTAAATATCGCGGTATTGCCGATGAGTATAAACGCGTATGGACTGAGAAGTTAATGGAACATAAAATGGACTTAGAGCAAGCATTCTTGTTTGGTATAGGTTCAGCTAATGGTGGTGCCGCTGGTGGTACTGCTGATGAGCAAGGTGTTACAACTGGTCCAATTCGTTATACACATGGAATCTTGCCTTATGCTGAATCTTTTGGTAAAGTATATAATATGAGTTATGCTTCATCTGGTTATGATGCTTTCTTGGATGCAATGGAAGATTACTTTGCACCTGAAAGTGGCAATTCAGGAAATAAACTTGTATTAGCTTCACGTAAAGTGATTACTTACCTAAATAAATTAGGTTCTGGCTCATTTTTAAACAATTCAGTAGGTGCTTCACAGTACTCATTGGATGTTGCTAATGTGCCAGGTGCATTTGGACATCAAGTAACAGTAGTTAATACTATCTATGGTAACTTGCATTTTGTTCAAGAGCCTTTATTAAGAGGTCCTTGGGAAAATTATGCTGTTTGTGTAGATATGGCTAATATTGCTTATAGACCACTTGCAGGTAATGGTATAAGTCGTGATACCTTTATTGAAACTAACATTCAAGCTAACGATGAAGACGGAAGAAGAGACCAAATCATTACTGAGGCTGGTCTTGAGATTTCACTTCCTGAGACACACGCTATCTTGAAGTTTAGTTAGGAGGTTATCATGGCCTTATCTTATGCAAAATCAGGTGGGTGGACAGAGGTAACTAATAATATTACCGTGGCTGATAGTGATGCTACTTACTATGGCGATGAAATAAACGTTACAGGAAGTACAAAAATCATGGGTGAAATCAACGAAGAGACTGGTGCTGTTGGTAAATGGCAATATACTCTTGATGATACACCTCTTTCAGTAGACGGTGTAGGATTAGACCCAAGTTCTTCAAATAGTATTGGAACTAAAACATGGACAGATTTAGAATATGAAGCTGTTGCTGTTGGTGATAATACAATGGAGGATTTGCCCTTTCCTTCTGATGCTAAAGGTATTAGACCTGCTGTTACTATTACAGCATCTAGCTATGGTGGAAATACCACTATAGAATCAGTATGCTTAATAGATGGCAAAAAGTCTGATTTAGGCTTTAGTATTGGTGGTATAGGTGCTGACCCATCGTAAATAATAACTGATGACGGGGCGGGTTATCTCGCCCCCGATTCACAACAAGGAGAAAAAAATGGCTTTACCGGGATATCCCCAAACACATAATTCACCTGACCCTGTTGTGTTGGTAAGCACTGATGAACATGCTACTACACAATATCGTGGGCCATTTTCTAGTATTAAAGTATTGGGAGATTCACAAACAGATTATGCCGTACTTTATATTTATTTAAATAAAGCTAGTTATGACAAGGCTACAGGAGACCAGGTTTCAGGTGTAGATTATTATATTGTAGATGCTTTAATTGCAGATGTTATTCCAGGACCTATATATGGGTTTAGATTTCATACTGGCAGTACGGCTGGTACAAACTTAATAGCTTATCGCTATTCTACAGGTATTTAGATATGTATTCAGAAGGTAAAAAGAAATATCCAATAGATGTTCAAAGTCATAATCTTGCGATTGTGTGTGATACTAATGGTTTAGGTACTCATAATAAAGGTTATGTGTTTGGTATGACTAATACAGTAAATACAAATGGGGAATTAATGCCTGTTAAAGAAATTGTTGTAGCTGCACCTACAGATATCACTAAAGCTTGGACAGTTCCAGTTACTGTGCCTAATGGATTTAAATTTACAGCACTTTTAACAGCTTCAACCAGCACTAGCGCTTTAACCGTTCTTCCTACAGCTGTAATAGGTGAGGATAATAATGCTGTTATTACGGTTGTTGCTAACGCAGAGGATAGTGGTGGTGTTATATCGGCTGGTGAAGATGTTACATTTACATGGAGAGCTACAGACTATACCACGAATCATGCAACAATTTTCTGGGTTAAATGCCAATCTGATGATTCGGCTCATTATGCTACTGTAAAAGCCCGTTTCACAGAAGATGGGACTGAACATACTTGGAGGGTTTATGCGGGTGATACTATTTCTGGTCCATTTGCTACATTAGAAGTAGACGCTTTAAGCGCTTCTGATGCTACAGCTATATTACTTTATCAAGAACATTAAACAAATAAGGAGTTAGATTATGTCAATGCAAGAAACAGATAGAAAAGGCTTAACAACGTCTGGTAGTGGTATCAGAAGTGATAAAGCTACATTTGGAATGAGAGGAAAGCGTGCAAAAGCATGGAATAAAAGCCCTGAGCTAAAACAACCACTTAATCCTTTAGATGAAAAAAGACAGTCACCTGCTGACCCTAAAAAACAAGCTCCAAAGAAACCGTAATGTCTAAAGTGGTAAATTCAACTAGTCCTGGTAATCCCTGGCAAGGGCAGGTAAAGCCGGATACTAGACGTAAAAATAATACTGACAAAAAGTCTAATAAAAAAGGTAAATAATGGCTTGGACAGGTAACTTTAAAGACCAAATTGATGATTTGGCAGGCACACTTACATCTTCTGATGATGATGCTATACAGCAATGGCTGAGAGATGGCTGTTATGATGTATTGCAAAAAGCTATTGCGAAATATGGTCCTGATGAAGTATGGAAATTTACAGCAAAGTCAGTAGACCAAACGTCTAATGGTTTTGATATAGATGAAATACGGACTATAGCAGCAGTATTAAGGAACGATGTTTACGCTACTAAAGGCAAAAGGGAGTTGAACCATAAATATAAAGATGCAGCTTCGATTTATTCTCCGACGGATAATACTCCTATATGGATTATAGACAATGACCAAATATATGTATGGCCAGCTCCTACGCCTTCTGCCCCAGCTAATTATTATTATATCCCTGAATATGTTTTGACAAATTACTCTTCAGGAACATCGTCTATAAATGTTTTCCCTTCGGAATATTATTATTACGTAACATTATTTGCAGCGATTAAAGTACTTCATCGTAGAATGTTAGATTTTAACATAGCAACATCTCCTACATTTAATGCGCTTCCTGTAGCTCCAGACGTTCCTACTATAGATGCAATAACTAGTAGCTTTACTTCTTTATTAACAGATGCAGCAATATCTTATACTAATGCTACATATAGTGCTATTTCACTTATAGATGTAGAGGCATTTTCTACAGCTCCAACATATACAGCGCCTACTACGGCTTTATCAGCTATAGAATCATTTGCTGCATTTGCAGGTACTTTAGCTAATTTAACTATTTCAGCATCTGCTCCTGGAGGAATAGATGCCCCTAGTATTTCATCTCCAGGTGTTGGGACTATTGCTAAAGCGGATATTACAGGTAATCAGCCAACTTATACAAAACCATCTACATTAATAACATCTGTTCCGCCTGATGCGCCTACTATAACAGGTGTGACTTATAGCACTACAAGTAATACTGTTGTAACAGCCCCAACTGTTTCTACAACAGCGTATGTTAGTCCTGCTGCTCTTTCAGCTTTTGTGAATAGTTTTACTATACCAGCAGCAAATATAACTGCTCCAAATATTACAGCAGAAGGAGTGACAACTGTAAGTAAGCCTGATATATCTGGAGATGTTCCTAAATATAATAGTGATAATACAGTAATAGGTTTCGGAACTGGAACAGGTCAACAATTCGCTGCTTTAGCAGGAAAAACTATTACAGACTTGACTGTAAGTTCAGTAAGTCCAGACACGCCTTCTATAAGTGCTATTACATATACACCAGCATCATCTATAGATATAGATAGTGTTCCTGATTTTAGTGTTAGTAGTATAACTGTTGATGATTTAGCAGCTGTTGCAGACAAGACTGCTTCTACATCTTCTCAAGCAAGCGTAAGTCCACCAGTTTTTACCGCACCTGATGTTATGGGTGATGGTAGCATATTAACTGAAATGGAAGGAGGAACTATTACAGGTGAAGGCGGTGGTACACCTGACCCAGAAAAATGGTTCAGCGTATTAGGGCAAATGATAGAAGATGAAGAAGATATTGAATTAGCAAATACTCAAATGCAAAAAATATCTACTTTCATCAATGCTTATCAGGCTGATGTTCAAAACGCTTTAAATACATTTAATGCTGATAATGCTAAATATATGCAGCTAACTTCTGAAGCTGTAACTAATATACAAGCCCAAAATCAAATGGCTATACAAAATATGCAGAAAGATTTAAATGTTGCTCAAGCAAATTTAAATAAAAATCAAAGTGTTGAGCAGGCAAATCAGCAAAAAGAATTACAAGTGGACCAAGCTAATCAACAAAAGGCTTTAGAATTGGCTAGAGTAAAATCTGCTAATGCGCAAGCAAAGGCATTGCAAGATGCTATTCAAGAAACTCAAGCTTTAATGTCTGACAATAATACTAAAATACAAGCATATCAGGCTGAGCTTAGTGCTTATCAAGCTGAAGTAAATACTGAAATTCAAGTTCATACTCAGAATAGTACTACTGAATTACAATTATGGCAAAATCAACAACAACATCTTATGCAGCAACATAATCAGCAAGTACAAGAAGCTATTAATATATTTAACGCTGAAAATGCTAGATATCAAGCTAATATTCAAGCTGAATTGCAACATGCTCAGACTTTAGCCTCTGAATATCAAAAAGAAACAGATGTGGCAATGCAGGCTAAAATTCAAAATTATACGTTTGAGCTTCAAGAATGGTCACAAGAATTGCAAAGATATCAGATGCATGTAGGAAATGAGGTGCAAGCATACCAACAGACTCTTGCTCGTTATCAAGCAGAACAAAATGATAGTGTTCAAACAGCAAATATAGCGAATCAAGCACATTTACAGCAGGCTCAACATGATTTACAAGTAGCCATGAGGAATGGTGATAAAGATGTTGAAGTGTCAATTCAAAACTCTGTAAATACAATGCAGGCTATAATTCAAGATAACACTCAAGCTATTAGTAAATATCAGGCTGAATTAAGTGCTTATCAGGCAGAAGTGGCTTCTGAGGTTCAAACTATACAAAATAATGTACAAGTTGAATTACAAGAATTTAATAAAGAAAATACTATATTCCAAGCAAATATACAAGCTGAAATACAAAAGAATGAAATAGATGCCCAAGAAGCACAAAAAGAAGGAGATATGACTCTTCAGGCATCTATACAACAGTATAATTCAACATTACAAAAATTTCAAGCAGATGTAGCTAGTTATCAGGCTGTAGTGAATGATGAAGTTGCAGAATATGGTCAAAATTTACAAAAAGCATTGCAAACATGGACAGGTGAGCAATCAAATAAAATAGCTAGATATAATGCTGAACAACAAGATTCTTTAAATAAATTTAATGAGGCAAATATTGCCTATCAGGCTGATGTTCAGAAGAGATTAGCTGAATACCAAGCTGATATTCAAGCAAAAATTAAAAATGCCGATTCTGCAATGCAGGTAGATTTAGCTAATCAAGCTAAAATTGTAGAAGCTACTATATCAGATTATAATGCATCTATACAGAAATATCAAGCAGAATTACAAAAGGCTGGGCATGACTTGCAAGTTATTTCTCAAAATGAACAAAATAAATTAGCATATTATAATTCTGAATTACAAGCGTATAGTGCTGATTTATCTGTATATCAAGCAGATGCTTCAAATAAATTGCAAAAATATCAAGCAGATATACAAGCTCAAACTGTTGATTATCAATGGTTGCAAGACCAATATGCTAGATTAACTAGAGAATATGAAATGGCTTTTGCCGTTCCACAACCAGCACAAGGATAAATATGGCTAAAAAAATAACATATAAAAATCATTGTACACCACAAGAGAAGATAAATTTCTCATCTGGCAGTAGATGGTATCTTGATAGTGATATTGGTAGAAAACTAACAGGGACTGTTGATTTAACAGTTACTACAATAAAAGACTATGCTTCTGCATTAGCTATCACAACTACACCTACTGGAGCTATTACTGATGGACATAAATTTATATTTGTAAGAAATAATGGTGAGAATGATATTGTGATGTGTTTAGATAGAGATGCTGGAACACCTAAATATTATATCAAATTGTCAAAAGATGAAAGCTTTGCATCTAAAATAAAGACGACTGCAAAGGTAGCAATTAAAACTGTTACTGGTACATCTACAGTAGAATATTTAACGGGGACATAAAATGGCTGATGATAGAAGAATAATTTATAGTTCGTATGTAGTTCCTAAAGAAGGAGAGAAATCTGAAGAAACTCATGGTGAAAAATGGATTTTATCTCCTCAAGATAATAGTGGAAATACAATTAATAAAACAATGGGTGGTAAAGGCACAATAGTGACAGGCGCTACAGGAATTGATGTTTCTAGTGGTGAAAATCACTCATCAATGGCTCATGAAAATCAAAGATGGGAAGATTGGAATCTTACATGGGATAACAATGCAGCTCTATCAGAGTTTTGGGACGGTACTGTCTCCATAGATACTACAGAGTATCAATTAATAAATGATGGCAGTACTTTAGGTTTTTGTTATATAAAAAATTTAGGAAATACAGAATTATTAGTATCTATAGATAATAAAAGTACATATAATATAGAAATACCTGCTGGAGGCAGTGTACACTTTAGGGGTGGTGATGACGCATTGAAAAACTCACATATTTGGGCTAAAACAGCTAGTGGCTCTACTTCTATAGAGTATTTAATTTCATCAAAAGGTTCATAAACGCATTAGTAAGGAGAAACTGAAATGGCATCGTTAACAGGTCAACAAATAGGAAATACTTATCACGGTCTACTTAAGACGGTAGGTAATCAAGTAAATATAGGTGCAGATTCTGCAGCAGTCAATATATGTGATGGAGAAGAAACTACTTCTGCATTATGGCTCTCTAATAAGAGAGTAGGAATAAATGGAGGTACACCTGGTGCAGCTCTTCATATAAATACATCTGATTCAGCTTATGTTACAAGTCAAGCTGCTTTAAGAATAGAAGCTGTATCCAGTACAACAGCACGAGCTCACGGACTCTCAGTTAAGGGTGGTGCTGGAAGTGCTAGCGGAGCTGTTATAAAAGCTATTGATAATTCTGATGCACAAATACTTAATGTTCAAGGTGATGGAAAAGTTGCTATAGGAACTCATACTGCTAATCAGCAATTACATACTTATAAAGCAACAGGAAATGTGTGGAATGTAGTAGAAACTGGACATACTGGTTCATCAGGGGGTATAATGCTTACTGGAGGTTCAGCTGATGAAGCTAGGATTTATATGGGTGATGCTGGCGATGATGATGCAGGTAGATTGGTTTATGCAAACGATACTCATACAATGTCTTTATGGACAAATAATACTCAAAAAATGATTATCAAGGATGATGGCAATGTTGGAATAGGAACTGGTGTTTATACTCCAGGTGAACAACTAACTATTTATAAAGAAGATGCAGCAGCCAAAATGAGAATACAAAAGCGTGAAGTTGATGGAGCTCAAGTTGCTGACCAGGTAGTAGGTGCTGTAGAGTTTTGGACAAATGATGACACTTATAATCCTGGTAGTGGTGCTGGGGAGCAAGCACTAAGAGCTAGTGTTCAAGCTATAATTGCCGATACAAGTTCAGGAACAGCTTTACAATTCTTTTCAGGACCTCCAAATGGCGCTGCTGTTGAGCGCATGAGAATTAAAGCTGATGGTAATATAGAAGTAGTTAATTCTTTTATAGGTACAAATGCTAATCAATTTGACATTTACATGAATACTACTGATGCAAGTGATAATAAACGTCTTAGAATAGGTGGTGGTGGTGACGTAGCAACAAGTAGAGGAGCATTTGCTACATTTAATGGAAATGAGCATTCATCCAATCCAGGTGATTTATATTTATCAGCAGGGTCTACTGGAGATGTTATAGTAGATTCTGGGAAGGTTGGGATAGGAATTGCGGCTCCACTTGCTCTTTTGCATTTATATGAATCAACAGCCAGTACAACAGCTGCTACAGATATGTTAACAATTGATGCTTATTCTGACGGTACTTCAGCTGTTGGTTTTGGGTCTTCTATTGCTTTTAGAGGTGAGCGTCACGAGGGTACTTTACAAAATATGGCAAAAGTTTCAGCAGTTACTGAGGTGAATTCTGGTAGTACTATGTCTTCTGCTTTAATATTTCAAACTGCTATAGGAGGAGCTCTGGGAGAAAGAGTGCGAATAGATAATACCGGTAAGGTCGGTATTGGTACTGAAAACCCTACAAAAGATTTACACATATCAACTGCTGCTGGAGCTATAATTAATCTCCATAGAGAAGATGGTACTATAGAGACGGATGAGGTTTTAGGTGAATTATGGTTTAGTGGAAAAGATTCTGCTGCTGGAAGTCATGTTGGAGCTAAAATAGTTGCACATTGTGCTGCTACTAATTGGGATACTAATTCTGACCCACAAAAAGCATCAACGAAACTTTCATTTTATACTCAAGATAACGGCACTGATGACACAAC
>TARA_R100000808_G_scaffold3426_1_pt1 | contig 14655 bp, 9 predicted proteins | sample TARA_R100000808 | Tara Oceans TARA_R100000808 (sample SAMEA2622852) | marine metagenome | biome: marine biome (ENVO:00000447); feature: marine epipelagic mixed layer (ENVO:xxxxxxxxx); material: "saline water (ENVO:00002010), including plankton (ENVO:xxxxxxxx)" | depth 140 m | reverse complement strand
AGCTGTAGCAAATCTAATAGTATCTGAATCTTGTAGATAGAAACCCTCTCCAGATCCACTCCATGAACCTGTATTAGCTTTCTGAACTACACCGTTTATACTAACAAGTAATTGAAGTGCGCTTGTAATAGACGCTGCGCTACCAGTATTTGTACTTTCTCTCAAATCCCAACTAGTACCAGAATTACCACTAGAAAGGCCAGTGTTACCCCAATCAGCTGCAGTTGTAGTACCTGGATTAACAGGAACTAAGAACTTAAATTCACCTGTTGATGCAACTTCACCCCATGCAGATCCATCATAGACCTTCATTTTATTAGCAGTGGTATCAAATAAGAGGTCACCCTCATCATTATTTGAACCTGGTTCGCTAGAAGCTACACGATATCTAGCAGCAAAATCTTGTATATCTTCAGATAGTTGTGCAATATCTGCTTCTTTACCTAAAAGTTTATGATAATTATATATATTACTAGATCCAGTTGAACTAACCATCAGACCTAGGTTATCTGAAAACGTCTTACTATAAAGAGTAGAAGGGAATCCATTAATAGTTACATTATCAGACCCATTACCAGCAGTCCTAGCATTAGTAGCTACACCACTTCCATTAGTAATAAGTCCTCCTATATCGTTTATACTGATTACAACACCAGATGATGGTTGAGAAGTGGGAAAATTATCTTCATCTGCTATTACTTCAAGGCCACCAATAGGTGCTATCTGTGCTGCTACATAATCTACAACAGCTCCAGATGTAGGAAGATGAGAGTCACTATCTGAAATAGTTGTCTGTTCACAACCTATCATACCTATTTCTACCGCATCATTAGCGATAGTAAAGGCACCTGTATTAGCTAAAGTTACGTCACCTGAGACTGCAACTTCTGCAGCTTTATTTGAACTATTACCAACTAAGATCTTAGCACTATCTAAGTTCTCAAGTTTAGTAAATTCAATAGCTGCTCCAGATGCTACAGAATCGTTAACCACAGCATTAGCTGCTAGTTCATCTGCTCCTACTGCATCGTCAGCTAAGTGTTCATTGTCTATACTAGCTGCAGCATAGTGTTGTGAATCAATCTGATCGTTTGCTATATGTGCTGAGTCAATACTGCCATCTACATACTGATCGCTATCTACTGAGTTAGCTGACATATGTTCTAAGTCAATAGAACCTGCTGCATAATGCTCAGAGTTTATTACATCATCTTGAATATTATCACCGTCTATAATATCATTAGCTAAATGCTCATGATCAATACTTCCAGCTACATAATGTTCAGAATTAATTACATCATCTTGTATGTTATCACCATCTATTACATCATTAGCTAGATGTACATGGTCTATACTTCCATCTACATACTGATCACTATCCACAGAGTTAGCTGACATGTGAGCTAGATCTATCGATCCATCCACATACTGATCACTGTCTACAGAGTTAGCAGACATATGAGCCAGATCTATCGATCCGTCAACGTATTGATCACTATCCACAGAGTTAGCTGACATGTGTTCTAAATCAATAGAACCTGCAACGTAATGTTCTGAATCTATAGTATCGTCAGCTATCTTAGCACCAGTTATAGCATCTGCATCTAGCTTACCGCTTGTTACAGCACCATCTTCAATATTAGCTGTTTGTATTAATTGATCTCTACTTTCAAAAGCTGCGTATAAAGCTTGTTTAGCATTATTATTTAGATCTGCAGCTTTAATAGAAGAACCTGCTACATAAGTAGCTTTAGGTTCGTACTCTCCTACACTACCTGACGTGATATCTGTTTCACGATATACACGTACAGTTAAAGTGTTTTTAGGTGATCCGTCTGATTCGCATACAGAAGCGTTCACACCTGTACTGTTAAAAGTTACTGTACCACCAGCAGCTGTGTAGTCAGGTATGGTAAAATTAGTAACAGCTATTTCGTTAACTTTTACTTTAACGTCTGCTTCTTGGTATGACTGGAAAGCATAGGTAAACGTCTTGAGCGACCCATTTCCAGTATACTCTTTCGAGGTAATTGTGCTTGCCATAATTATTTATATATGTTTAGAATGGGTTCGTAGTCGTTTAGACCTTTACGTTTTGTGCCATATCGTACTTTATTAGCTTCTTTTTGCTCTTGAATGATTTTCTGAACTTGTGGGTTGTTAATGATACTAGCCCAAGCTCTCTTACGAGCTTTGTTAAATATCTGACGAAGTTTACGATTATGTGCGAAATCTATATATTCGAAATCACCACGTCTTCCACTCTTAATCATTTGATTCATTTCAGCAAGAGAAGTTTGCATTCTAGGATCAGCAGCTAATTTATCTAATTGACGCTCTACGTTCTGATCTCCGATTGCTTTCTGGAATAGTGATCTAATCTCAGGTGAATCAGATAAATCAACTCCATCAGGAGAATAGTATGTAGATTGTCTTAGATCATAACCACTGTCAAATAAGAACTTTCTACCTGGACCTTGATCTAGACTTAGTTGAACCGGACTTACCATGTTAAACATTCTAGTCATAAAGTCGTGATCTTTAATAGGTCTGCCGTTAAGCATATCATACTTAATAGGAAGATCAGCACCTGGTAGTTTCTCAAATGCTAGGTTTCTATTACGTATAGCTTGGTCAATTCCAGAACCTAATTCACGTGTATAAGGTGTGAATAGTTTACCAAGTTCATTTCTTAAACCAGCTAGTGGTATCTGATTATTCATTATATTAGCAACAATACGTTCACCTTGACCTGGCTTACCAGCAAAGAAATCGACAAATTGTTGCATACCAGCAAGGTAAGACTTACTTGCAATACCTTGTGCCATAACTAATGCAGTAGATTGCAGTTGTTTCTCAGTCCACTCTTCACCCATCAATTCACTATGATCACCTACATCAGCAATAATAGAGAAGATTTGGTTAAATGGTTCAATAGAATCATAACCTACCCATACACCGCCTATTTTCATACTTCTTGGTTTATAACCACCATCCATCCAAACCTGACGTTGCTGCCTGTCAGTAGGACCGTTACCTGTTAGGTTACCATTCATCCAAGACCAAGCTGCCATACTGACTAGACCGCTACCAATAGCAAGTCTACCAGTTTGTAATGCCTTAGCATTAGCTAATTCTTCTGGAGATGTTATACCATACTTAAGTACATCGTCTAAATTATCTGGATTAGCAAAAGCTATTTCATTAAATTCTTTAACAAGAAAGTTAAATCCTGGTGTATGTTTAGCTGTTAGCTCAATACCATTCACACCTGTCTTTGCAAACAAGAAGAAAGGTTTAGCCCATGGAGTATCGTTGAACACCCTCTCCATACCTGCTGCAAAACCAGTTAAATCTTTAGTTAGCTTAACCTCTTTAGCAGCAAAATTAACAGCCTCGTCTTTAATATTACCATCAGCATCAAATACTTGACTATAGAAGTCATCTTCATACTTCCTAATTAGATCAGGTGTAATATCTACAGACTTACCTGCACTCTGAGCGTCCATAGCGGACCTCATGGCCTTCTCACGCATCTTTGCTCTACCTAAAATATAGGAGAAAGAGTCGTCAGTAGCAGCCATAAGCTTAGTAGAATAGGTAAATAAACCTACATCATTAGCTGCTCTAGCCATGTTAGCTAGGTAAAATGAGGCTTTATCACCTACAGTAGCTCTATCACTTTCAGCAAATTGTCTTAATATCTCCCAATTCTCGTCACCTTTAGTATATTCTGAGAACCTAGTCTTAACTGTAGAGGTTTCACCACTCCAATAGGAGCTGAATTTATTTTTAAATAGAGCAAAACTCTCAGGTATTGCTTCCATCATAGCATTCATAGACGCTAAGCTAGAGCGAATAGTCGAACTATCCCCTGTGAATGGGTATCTCAGTGTAGCACCTATAGCTGTAGAGAAAGGCCGTATGAAGGTTGCTGTACTAGTACCCATCATAGCTCTCATAGCTGTCTTAGGACCGCTCAGTATACTATGTATAAACACACCTTGGAGCTCTCTAATCATAGCTCCGTTAACTTGCCTGCCTTCTATATTACCACCTCTAATCATCTTCCTAGCCCATGAATCAAAGTCATCGAGGTTATTCATATTCTCCATAGATGAGAATGTTTCGAATAAAGCCTTCAATAAATTATCATCTTCTGATCTACCAGCTAGTTTTATAACAGAAGTAATGGACTCTCTACTAGCTGCCATATCTTCATCTAATGCTTCTTTCAAAGCTTTCTTAGCTTTAGCAGGTGATAGCCCTGTAAAGGCATCGGACATAGCTAGTTTACTACGCTTAGTTTCAGCTAATAAGGTAAGCATTGTATCTAGAATCTGCTGTGCAGGTCCATCGATATCACCAAGATTAGCTATGTCAGCTAACTCTCTACCAGCTATACCGGTATCTCTAAGCTGTTTTAGTAATGTACCTTGAAGTAAGTCTGAAGCTATCAACTGATCTCTAGACATTATATTAGTCTCAAAGATCTCTCCAGTTTTAGGATCTACTTTCTTAAATACGTTCTGTCCTCTAAGGAACTCTTGAAGGTATTCTGCAGTTGGCATATCAGCTGCGTTTCTACCTAATACAGTGCGTTGATGGAAACCAACAGCATCACCGTATGTATCTAACCATGTAGTTCTACCTTCTCTTATTGCTAATTCATCAGCTTGGAATGCTTGAGAACTCTTTAAGTCTTTAAGGATAGCTCTTGCCATCTCCTCTGTATACTCAGGATTACCCGCTGCAATCTCACGTTGCTTAGGTGTAGTTACTGAACCAGTGGAACCTTCTTCAGCTCCATAGTCTTTCCTAGTTCTAACTAACTTCTGTCTAGCATCATAAGCTGGTTCTTGTGAAGTATAAGCTGCTTGGTGTTTCTTAGCAATTGGTTTGTTCTTAGCACCACGGAAGTCCTTATGACCATCACGTAGTTCTTGCAAACCTTTCTCAATAGTCTGATCAGCTATACTTTTGTTTCTAGCTTGAACACTACTAACTACACGCTTCGAACCTTTACCTAATAATATAGCAGCTCCATCAAAAGCAGCGCCAATACCCATACCTTCTAGTATGTTCTTGACTTTCATCATTATAGGATGATCGCCTTCTTTAGTGGATAATGGAGTATCAACAAATCCATACGCATCACGCATAGCACCTAGTGCATTATGACCGTCTGACTCCTTGGATATCAGATCAGACACAGCACCAATACCAGCGGCACGTACAAAGCTATTTGCTATTTTAAATCCTAAAGCACGTTGTCCTGCTATAGGTACTAAGGCTAAGGAACCGAAGTGTACAGTTCCACGTAGTAGTTTACCCCACCACGTCTTTGTTTCAATTGGGTTATCGTAATCAGTAAATGGATCCCAGTCAGGTCTATACTCAGCACCTTCTCTCTGCATCTCTCCATTAAGAGCGTCTAATGTACGCTCTGGGAAAGTGACAACAGAAGATGCTGTGTCTTGTAAACCTCCGGTTACTACTGATTGAAGTTCTTTAGCGACTCCACCTAAACCCCATTTCTCTTTATTTCTAGGATCTTTCTGCTCTAGTATTGCCTGAGCTTCTGTTTCCTTTTCTTTTTCTTGGGTTAATGCTGCTGCTTCTTCCTCTTTTTTATGGAGGTCCAGACTAGCATTACTTTCAGCAATCCCTTCTTTTAATAATTCAGGATTAACTTCCCCAGCTACTTGATCATATGGCATCGGTTTACCGTAGTAAATTAATTAGTAAGTGCTTTGAGTAACAATTGTTTGTTATTGAAGTCCGTAGGCCCCACTCTTTCCAGTATCTCTAAAGCATCTCCAGGTTGTATGTTTAATGCACTCCAATTTGATAGCATAGGGTTTGAATCAAATTGGTCTAGTGTTTGATAACTATTCATCTGATGTAAGTTAAACATGACTTTAGCTAAATGAAGTTTTCTTTGGTTCTCTTCTGTCATTAGAGCAGTTTTATCCAATCCAGAGAAAGGAAGGATTTCTTCTAATACATGATTCGGGATACCATAAGCTCCATAAGCTCCTTGTCCTAATTGTCCAACTTCTTCAATAGTATGTTGAGTAAGTGGTTTATCGTATATATTATTACTATCTCTCCAACCTGAATCTGTTAATACAGCATCGGCTTTACCATTTTCTACACTGCCAGGACGTACTAATGTATCGAGTAATGCAGGTAGATCTTTGGTTTTAGCGTAACCTGTTAACGTGTCTCCAGAGTTAAGAGCACCTGTAACTTCAGCAGGCTCTTTATTCAAAGCCTTCTGAGTACTTGATTGGTTCCATTTAACGAGTGGTAAATCATTCGCTTTAGCATATTGATTAGCTTGCGCCACTGCTAAATCTACAGTATTCATACCACGAATACCTTTTGTTTTCTCAGCTAAAGCTTGGAAAGCTCCAACAGGAGGCTCACCCCACTGTCCTCTACTAATATAATTATACATAGTCTCAGCATCCTTCTCTAAACCTGGAAGGAGTGAATTTGAAAAAGCTTTGTTATCAGCTAATATAGCTTCCCTAGCTTTTATAATACGGTTGTGAGCGTCTTTATTGTAAGCAGTTCTCTTATACTTATCGTAAGCTTTTTCTTTTATCCTTCTTTGTACAGTTTCTCTAGCTTTAGTAGTAGCTTCACCGTGGGTTTGTCCACCAGCTCTAGCTTGGTTATATGTGCTGACATAATCGTTTGTAGCATTACGTTTGATGTCATACCACTTAGTAGTTTTAGCTGAATTTAAATCATTCTCTTGAGTATACTCATTGGTTTCAGAAGTAATGAAAGTTTTCAATTCGTCTTGATCTATACCACCAGTTCTATTAACTTGAAGGTTATTAATAGCATTTCTCATCTTATCTGGATCATCAATACCATACAACATAGGCATAGTAATTGTTGTTCCTTGATTGAATAGATGTGTTAAGCTTTTAATTTGTGCATCATCGTCTGCTTCATTCGTAGTCATCAAACCTGCTACTTCTCTAGGCATAGGGACTCCAGGGAATCGTTCTACCCATTGCTTCTGAATCGTTTCTCTAAATGCTTCGCCTAAAGGTGTCCCATCTCTGGTTATCTCTGCAGCTTTATCATTCATATCTAGAATGAAACCTTTCTGATTAGCATTATGATTATCTACTCTTTCGTTAATTTGCTGAGTCTTTTTCTTCTCTACAGCTGCAGCAAGTTTAGCAAACTCTGGCCAATAAGGTTTCTTTCTTGGATCATCAGGATTATAAATAGTTTGTTTACTACCATCCCAAGCAAAGAATTCGTGATCAAAAATTTGTTCTGCAACACTAACTGGTATAGACCCGTCATTAACCATTTCTATTATATTATCGACAGCTTTAGTCCTGACATAACCCCAATCTGGTGGTACTTTATCGCTCCAAGTCTTAGCGTTCTTGGTCATATAATCAAGAACAGCTTCTGGACCTCTAGCTTTTATATCAAGTTCAAACCGTTTATTCTCAGTATAAATAGCTTCTTCACCAATACTTTTTATTTTATCTGTTCTCCAAGCTGCAGCTAAGGTTTCTTCATGCTGCTTCATCCCCGGAAATAGATGTTTCCTAAGTTGGCCTCTGCTTACTCCACCAGCTTGAGAGAAATAAGTATAACGTATTGCCCCCATTATATGGTTATATTCAGCAGAATTGTCAGCCTCATCTAAGGTTTTAAAACCACCTTCTGGCATAGGTACTTTGAAAGTCCCTCTAACTCTAGCTATAGCAGCTGGGTAATCATTCTTTAAATTGTTCAGACGGTTTTCTTGGTTGTATCTTTTATCAGCACCTCGAATCATCTTCTGTCCGAGATCAAGATTACCATCAGGTTTCTTCAATTCATCAAAACCCATAGCTTGCATATTACCTGCAGCTTTGTTTAAGTTATCAACGTTTTCATTATGTGCTTTAAGGTAGCCAAGCTTTTCAGCTTCTTCATCAGTGATTTCCCATTCTGCAAATATACGGTTACGTTCGTTTATATCTTCTATCTCTTTAACTGATTTTTGAATACCTTTAACATTAGCTAAAAAATTATCTATTTGACCAGCTACTGAACCAGTACCTGCTTTTAACCTTAGCTCTTCGTTCTTGTATAAAGAATCGATGTGAGCTGTAAACATCTTTGTATCTTCGTCAATCTGTTTGTTGACGTTTGGAACCAACTCCCCGGCGAGAGAGGTTATGTAGTTAGAGTCTGCCATGATCACTTCCAAAGATGCATTGCTTGGCCACCAGATGCGATATCACTTGCAGTACCACCGACCCATCTAGTGAAGTTCATAAATGTCATAAACTTATTCTCCTTTTGATAAGGTTGCATGAGTGGGGTTTGGGCAGGTACACCAAGAGCACCGATATTCTTACGGTGTAGTGATAAATCTTTTCTTCCTATACCTTGCATCGTTAACTGCAATTGTTCTCCACTAGCTGCAGTCACTTGGTTTTCTAAAGCAGCTTGAGTTTGCAATAGTTTCTCATAATCTGAGAATTGAGCTCTTGAGGAACCTTCCCCAGTTGGAGCTTTACGTGCTTTAGCAAATGATTTGTAAGCTTGTTCTGCACCCTTCCTTGCTCTTCCACGTACTCCTATGACTAGCTTTCTATAAGCATCACTTTGAGCTCTGCTTGTACCTAGAACACGTTCATTTTGGTTAGCTTTAAAAGCTGCTTTCTTATTATTATATTTTGCTCGATTAGCCATGTGCTTGTATCGAGCTTTCATATTTGCATACTTAGCTTGGCGTCTTCCACCAGCTGTTTTGTCGAAATAACTAAAAAATGACACGACAGAATTCTATAAAGGACAATTGATTTGGGCCGTGAGAAATTTTCCTCAAAAATTTAAAGCCCAAAAATTTTAGCAATTTTAAATGGACGGTATTCCGTTCATCTACTATATTCCAGAGTAAACCTTTTTGTCTTTCAACATATCTCTTTGCTTCTCTTGCAAAGGTAACAGGATACTCTTCTATTGCTTTTGTTGTTAACATCCATATTAGCCCTCCAGGATCGACTCCAGCCATACCGGCAGTCTTGCCGTTAGGCACGTTGAAATATACACAGGAGCCTTCCTGAGCCTTGGATGTTATCATTGTGAATGGATCTAGCCCATGACCTTCTTCGACCTCTCTACGGTCATCAGGGCGTAGGTTAGAGGCCACTTCCATAGCAGCCTCCAACGTAATTGGGTGAATGTATTTATGCACGTCTATAGAACATGGGTGAATAATCACCTTCCCAAGACATAGACCTCAGTGTAGCTGGGGCTGGGTGAGAAGATTTGAGTGTTATATCTACATTTATATTTTTATCATATACTGGTACAGTTTGTATCTCTTCATCTAAATACGGTGCGTCAGATATCTGATAACTTGGTGATAAAGTAGCTTCGTATACTTCATTATAAGCATCCTTACCTACTCTATTTAAAGTAGTTTCAATTAAACCAACTCTACCAAAGTTCATTTTAATTCTGTGTAGTACGAGAGATGCATTAACATCAGCTACAGTACCTCTACCAGATGCTTTAGTTGCGTAAATTCTAGGGAAATCTACTTGGTAATCGTATAGATAACCTATAGTAAACGTGCCTGTAGACCAATCACCAGGAACGGTGAAATCGTCATCACCAGCACCAGTTACAATAGTACACTCAGCATATCTACCAATTCTAGCAGCGCTTGAATCAGTATCAATTAATACAAGTTTACCACTAGGTGTTGAAACTTGTGGTATCCATGTAACATTACTGAAGGTAGTTAAATTAGTAGTTGGTGCGTATACTCCACTAGTAACCGTAGTATAGTTATCTAAATGTATCAAGAAATTAACGTTATTCTCATCTAAACTTGGATCGGAATCAGATTGTATAAAGTTAACACTTTGTAAAAAATTATCCTCATCTAAGAAGAAATACTGATCATCTATAATAAAATGATACTTTAATTTATTATTGAATTTCCATTTAAACCAAGAAGATTGCATCCTTTCCTGGCCCATAGTCAAATACTTATAACCATACACTGTATCTGAATCAGTCTTACCAAATAGTACTGTAGAATTTTCTCTAGAATTAGCTATTAAATCAATATCCTTAGGAATTAATCTTGGTACAAGTTTACTTTGCTCTACAATTACAGGTTCACCTTCTCTCTGAATTCCAGCCATTTCATTGAAGCGACTGTACTTACCAGAATTATCTATATAAGCAACTGTAGTGCCTAACGATATAGGAGGTATAACTTTATTATAATTAAACGTAGACAAACTTCTTAATTTTGCAGTGTCTGGATTAAGTATTGCATCATCAGCTGCCAATAGAAACTGTTGATTTGTACTGAATAAAAGTAGTCCTGTGTTGATTTCAATGCCATCGAATAAATCTGAAGGGAATCCTGTACTACACGATATATCTATAGGATCTATAGAACTAATAGTCAAAGCTGTGTCAGCAAATAGATTACCAAAGTCACCAGGTCTAGACGTTAAAACGTTTGTACCAGATAACAAAGCTAATCTATTTCGGAAAAATAAAATCTTATTAATTTTCCCACCATTTATTTTAGGTATAGGATTAGTAACATCATCACCAACTTTTCTATCAATCCAATCAAATCTATCTACTGTGAAAGTAGCGATTTCACTAGATGTACCAGCGTTTGCTACAGAAGTCCTTTGAATAGTAATAGGCATTGTAGCTTTATCCCAGCTCTTTACGATACCAGGAGCGGGGCACTCAACCCAAGTACCTGGACCATCCTTGTCATTTTCACCTACAAATTTCATGTAATAGTCATCTTCGTCAGACATTTGTGCGTTACTGACTTTGACTATATAACCATGTTTACATTGAATAGGGAGTTTAGATACATCATTAACTGATGTTGTCATAACTCTCATTAAATCTTGATCAACAACTTCTACATTAAAAGTAGCACCTCTAGTTAGATAAAGTCCGTTACCTATTATTTTAGCAGTTATAGCACCAGGCATTGCAGAAATCATTCCACCAAGAATGGTGTCTGAAGTTACAGCAGTTTGGGCATCAAATGGAGTTGGCTCTGGTCTTACAGCTCCTACATTAGCTTTAATCGGATACGCTTCTGATTTAGCTGTTGTTACAGTAAACGTCCTGCCACCATCTGCAGAATCAGTCATGGTATGAGTACCAAGAGCACCTGGAGCACTTGTAAACTGACCTCCATGTAGTAACTCTAAGTTTCTAGTATAAGAACATGTGTACGCTCCTCCATCATCACCGTCAGCAGTGTTAAATGTACCACTCGCTCCAGTAACTGTTATCCTAAAAATCGTACCACCTGTTCCTTCAAAAACTTGAGTACCGATACCAGGACAGTGACCATTCTGACCAGTATTTTCTATTAGAGTATCTGAGTCAAGTTTGATTCTTGTAACACGGTGATAGGTAGTTTCTGTGTCATTGTCATAAATATTTAAACCATACTGTCTACCATTCTCTGATCTTAATAATTCAACATAAGCACAATGAGTATCAGCTGCTGTATCGGTAGTACCGGTGGTACCTACAGTTACCCCTCTATTTACAGCAAATGTTGTATCATTAATAGTTGTTAGCTGTATATTTTCTGGAGTTGATGAAGCTAGATAAGCTTTTAAATTAGTTGAGGTTGCACTAAATGAAGATCCATAAGCTATTGTTTGTTCAGCCCCTACGTTATCTCCCGATGCTTTCCAAATTCTAGGTGTACCGTCTGCTGCTATTTGACCTATATAAGAACCTTCGTCTTCGTCACGATAGTAATGGAACCAAGATCCTCCAGATTGTACGTTAGGTAATTGACCTATTCTTTTACTACCAGGTCTTTTATATAATCCATAGGTTATATCAGGTATAGCATTGATTACATCTTTTACTTGACCTGGAGATTTTAACTGATCCGGTTGCTCGGATATACCTCCATGATAGGAGGGTATAGTTTGTGAAATTCCTGCCATTATCTTCTTAACGCTCTGTAAGGTTGATAGGTGGTATGGATAGTATCTTCAGGGAAACCAAACATAGAATGATTACCTTGATTACATTCGTATTCTATACAAGCAGCTCTAGCATACGACTCACGTGTAGCTAGTAATTGAACTAATTGAGGGTTACCTACTAACTGAGTAGCAGCTCTACCTGATGCCATCAGTATTATATACCTTTGGAATACAGAAGGTAAGTCTTCGAATGTAAATAGTTTAACTATATCTAGATCAATACCATTTGTAGCAGCATCACTCCAGTCATCAGTATGATCAAACTTGTCGTATAAAACACCGTTTCTTTTTACCACATCATATAATCTATGTGACCATCCATTAGACACATCCATTTTAAGTATATCATCAGATATGGTTATTTTATTATCTGAAGCTGGTTTATAATTTACGTGTTTCTCTGTGTTAAAGTGCCAGCCTTCGTTCTGTACATCAACATTAGCATCACGTAGTAAATTATAAATAAACGATACTTCAGGGTTAGTATTACCTGATACTTGTGTAACAGGCGACTGACCGATAGCTCCCAGGATTGAGTTTACTGCGGAGAGTTCGGTCTCGATATCAATTGTTGTGGAAGCCATAAAGTTTTATGAATAAAAAAAAGAGGGGTGTTGAAACCCCTCCATGAAAGTAATAAACGATAAGTTTATGTGAAGCTTGCGTTAGAAACAGCAGTGTTGTTCCAGTTAGCGGAAACGTCAACACCAGCTACTAGTTCTACAGCAGCAGCAGGGTTAAGGAAGTCAGCACCCATAGCCAAGCGTCCAAGAATAACGTCACCCTGGTAAACCACGGATACATCACCTGAAGTTACTTGTACTTGAGGTCCGATTGCTTCAACCACACCTACAGCTTCTTTCTGGAATATAAGACCACATGATCCACCAAACTTAGCAGCAGTACCGTAGTTATTAACGGTCTTCTGTCCACTAGGAGTAGTAGCAGCGTCTTGGTCATCCATATCTTCACCAATAAAGGAGCCTTTAGAAGCAGCCTCGTTGATGTTAGATACAGCACCAGATGGTAGGTTAGCTAGGTTAACACCATAGTCACCTAGGAATGGAATGTTCATCGACTTGAAGATCTTAATGCCTGCAATCGAGATGATTCCGTTACCGGACTGTAGTGAAGTACCTTGCTCGTCACGGTTGATTAGACCGTTACCTGATACATTGCGTATCAATTCGTAATATTGTCTTGGGTTCAAGACGGCTACACGTCCTTCGCCACTGATTCCTTTCTCATCTAAGATAGCAGCTGCTTCGAAGAAGGCTTGTACTAACTTAGTTGAATCATAAGCATCAGTTGCAGTTGTAGATGAAGCTGTTCCAACCTTAACAATACTACCACCTGGTTCTACGAAGTTACTCATAGAAACTGGTGCTGGCTGTCTAGCAGCCTTTGAGACAGCACGGAAGATCCGGCGGTCATAGTTCTCGGCTAGTGCGTAGCCGATCTTACGAGAGATCTCACCCCTCAAATCATAGTGTGCAAGTGTCTCATCTAATTCGTAGACGAAGGCACTGGAGATTAACAGGTCATCGCAAGTGATGGTCTTCTCTGCTACTGGAGGAGACTTCTCGTCATTACCGAGAATACTCTGGCCAGGAACATGGAATTCCGCCTTGGTGCGACCCGTATAGATGAACTGTAATGATTTACCATTCTGGAGGGTACGGCGTGTTACTAGATCTCTTGCAATTGTATTGCGTTGGAATCCTTTGAACAGCTCACCAGAGAACAACTTCAAATAAAGTTCTCTTCTAGCAGCAGTTGTAGTATCAGCACCATTAGCGGCACCACCCCAAATAGGACCATTGGCATTAGCAGTTGTTGCTTGTTGAGCCATTTATCTATAAGAGTTTGTATAATTAACTGTCTTACGATCGTAAAATTTTTTGCGCTGTTATTTAATTTGTATTGTGTGGTCTATCCCACCGTCTAGACGGCTAATGGTATCCTCCTTGGAGGGCAAAAGCCAAAGCGGGTAATCGGATTCGAACCGATGAACCTAGCTTGGAAGGCTAGAGTTTTACCTCTAAACTATACCCGCTGCTTTAAGAAGTTAAAGCTTCTTCAAGACTATTATAATCAACCTCTTCATCAACACCAGGTGGTTGAACATCACTAGGAGCATGATCAACTGGATCTTTGATGTTTACATCTACATGTCTATTTCCGTCAGGAGAATATGGTACAGGGTGTGCTACCCCGAACCCTCCTGTGTTTTGTTGTGCCATTAGTATTCATTGTTAATTGTACAAGGGCAATCACCACGACAGTTGTTGTGTGCATTTATATGCAGTACTTCTATCATGGTAATGAACCCCAGGGCTACTATAAAAATAGCCCAAGGGGATTCAAAGTACTTCATTAGAAGCTATATTTAGCGCCTATTTTAGTACCGTATGCGTTATCAGCACCTTCATCAGTAATGAATGATACTTCACCATACACATCGAGTTTCTCACTAGCAGCTACGGAAGCTCCGAGCTTGCCCGAGAATTCATTGGTACCATCTACGCCGTCTGATCCGACAAGTGCAGGTCCACCTTGGATGTAGTATCCTAAGTCACCTACTTCTCCTTCGTAACCTACGTGTAGATCG
>TARA_R100000808_G_scaffold8183_2_pt1 | contig 14677 bp, 15 predicted proteins | sample TARA_R100000808 | Tara Oceans TARA_R100000808 (sample SAMEA2622852) | marine metagenome | biome: marine biome (ENVO:00000447); feature: marine epipelagic mixed layer (ENVO:xxxxxxxxx); material: "saline water (ENVO:00002010), including plankton (ENVO:xxxxxxxx)" | depth 140 m | reverse complement strand
CCCAATGCCGACCCCCTCCCCCACAGGGGGAGAATACCCCCGCAGGGGGACCCCCCTCTAAATTCGGGCAAATTTTTATTACCCCTCACAACGTGCTATGCTGCCTTTGGGAGGCTTATGTGAGAGTAGCTGATTTGCCTGATGACTTACGGAAGCAGATGGGAGTTATCTTTGGTGATCCGGAGCGGTTCATACGGATGTTGTGGATACCGGACAAGGCGAGTTCCAAGCGTGTTCGTTTCGAGCCTAATCTTGAGCAGATGCGGTTGTTGGAGGAAGTTCAGAACCGGAAGCGAGTGATTGTTTTGAAGCCTCGTCAGATTGGTGTGAGTACTTTGTTACGGGCTTATGCTTTGTGGCAGGTTTATAAAACTGACGACCCTGTCAAGTTTGGGGTGATAAGCTTTCATGACAGGTCAGCGAAGCATTTGCGGAAGATGGACAATACGTTGCTTCAGAGTCTTCCGAAGTTGTTGCATCGAGAGTTGCGGGTTGATAATTCTACGACGTTGGAGTTTGCAGATACGGAAGCTACGCTTTGTTCGTATACTGCTGGATCGAAGGGAGGGACGCGAAGCTTTACGTTGACTGCTGCTCATTTGTCGGAGTTTGCTTTTTATGATGATCCTGGTGAGTTGTTGGCTCAGGTGACGGCCACAGTTGGAGAAGGGCAGATCATTATTGAGAGTACGGCCAACATGAGCGGGGATGCCTTTCATCGTTTGGTGCAGGGTTGTCCTGAGAATGGCTGGCATCTGGTGACGTTCTGGTGGTGGGAACATGAGCGTTACCGGATGCCAGCTCCGCGCAGGTTTAAAAGGACTGATGAAGAAGAGGCTTTGGGGAACCGTTATGGTTTGGATGATGAGCAGTTGTACTGGCGAAGGCAGCAGATAGCGACGTTGGGGAAAGAGAAGTTTCGAAGGGAGTATCCGGCATGCATGGACGATGCTTTCTTCTTTGCGAGTTCGACTTACTTTGATGCAGATGATTTGCTGGCTATTGAGGCTTTGCCGTTTACGGATCGTGACCGGGTATACGAAGAGCCGATAGAGTCTGATTGTTATGCGATGGGTGTTGATGTTGCTGCAGGGGTTGGGTCTGACTACTCGGCCATTACGATTGTCAGTCTATCGACGCATCAGCCGGTGTATCATTATCGGAACAACAAGATCAGCCCGACTGACTTTGCTGATGTGGTTGTGAAGATGGCACAGAAGTATCACAATGCGAAGGTCTTGTGTGAGAGCAATAACCATGGTCATCTTGTTCTTTATCGGATGCGCCACATGGGGTACAAGAACCTGTGGTTGTCTTATAAGGGAATGGATTGGGTTACTTCGGTGAAGAGCAAGCTGGATGCGTATGAGACGCTGAGAGAGTATGTGGGGGCCGGGATGATAACGGCGCTGGACATGCAGGTGCTTGCAGAGTTGCGGTCTTTGGTTGTAATGCGTGTTACGCCAGAAGCGCCGAAGGGGATGCATGATGACATGGCTATGTCAATGGCTTTGGCGTATCGATGCATGCGTGATATTCCGAGAAGAGTATTGACGAATGCGAGACGAAAACACATGGACATGCTAATCTCAAAAACAAGGGCGTCAAAAATGAAGGAGACGCAACTTCCCTGGAAGGTGAATACATGATCAGTCCAAAGATTGTTCAGGAACATTACGCTGCTCATAAGAAGTACTGGGATGAAAAGCGTCCTGAATTGAGGAAGCTTCGAGCTGCGTACATGTGCAGGTATTGGGATAAGGCGCATACGCCAGATCAGATACTGATTGAAACCTCAAGGGCTTATGAGTTTATTGAAGGCTATGTTGCTTCGCTGTTTGCTCGCTCTCCTGCAGTTGTTGTTAAAGGAGACTTGAGGGGAAAAGGGGATGCGGCCAAGGTGCAGGCCCTGGTCAACAATTATCTGAGCGGCGTCCGAAATCAACTGGAAGACAGCACAAGACTCGGGCTTATTTACCCTTGTTCATTTTTGAAGTTGGTGCCCAATGATCATCCAGACCCATTTCGGCGCGTCTCTATTGCTGCGGTTGCTCCTTGGGATGTTTTGGTGGATACTGATGCACACTCTTGGGGCGCACAGAAGTTCGTGGCCCACCGTTACTATGTTACTTTGAATGAAGCAAAGAAGAAGTATGGCAACAAAAAGTTTGCTCCTCATCCCTTGATACGGTTCCTGGATATGGTATCCGAAGCCAGAGACAAGGGGTACGGCGGAGAAGATAAAGCAAGCGAAGATCCGCACTTTCAGTACGTAGAGATAGTTGAGTTCTATGACTTGGCTGATGATCGCCTTGTCATCTGGAGTCCGGACTACAAGAATGGAGACAAGTTTGTTTATGATGGGATTGTCATGCCGGAAGGCGCGGAAGGAGAGATCAAGGAAAAGAGGTACAACGCCATTCCGTTTAAGGATAGCGCTAACCACCCTATTGCTCCTATCGTGCCTCTGTATTACTCTCGGCAGCCTGATATCCCCCTCAGAGGATACTCCTCGCTGAGAAGAGTCTACGATCAGGTTCAAGAACACAACATTATTCGGTCTTATCAGGCGTCCATGGTGCGGAAAGCTGCTCGTCAATGGGTTGTAGAGTCAGGTGTGTTTGACTCGGAAGCCATGGCAAAGCTTACTCAAGGCGTCGATGGAGAGTTCATAGAAGTGGAGTTGTCGCCTGGACAACAACTTGCTGGCTCCATTATGGCTGTTCCACATACGCCTGTCCCACACGAGCTGCAGCAATATGCGCTTGAAGTACAGAACGATTTCGAAAGAGGCTCCATTCTGGCTCCATTTACAAGGGGAGAGTCGACCAGGGCTACAGCGACAGAGATAACAGCGCTCGCTGCTTACTCGTCTTCTGAGGTCGGCAGGCTCGCCAGAGAAAGAGACTCGACTATAGAAGGGATAGCGTCTATTTACATTGCAATGATGAAGCTGTATTTAGCTGATGAAGGTGATGTTATGGTTCTCTCCGGAGAGGCTACAATCGTTAATGCTGACGATCTGACAGGCGATTTCACCTACTATGCACAAGATTCTGGCGCGACTCCAGTATCGGAAGCAATCAAGAAGCAGGAATTCATGGCCGCGTTGCCAACTCTCGTCTCGATGGGCGTTCCGCCCGACAAGATTCTCGAAGAGATAGTCCGGTTTCTTGACCTTCCGCACTCCTTCCTTGAACATCTGGAGTCTGCGCCAATGTCTCCGCAACCTCCCGCGACAACCGCTGCAGAGGCTGGCATGCAGTCAAGCGGTGGCCTCGCGCCAGGACAAAACCCGTCTCCTGAAGACATAGCCCAGTTCTTGCCGCAATGATAAATCCCAGACCAAAGATACTCGATTATGTTGCTTCTCTCGACTACGCAGTCTTTGAAGATGGCGACTGGAACTTGAACATTATCGGTGTAAGAAAGCGACACGGAGAACCAAACAAGTACGACGATACCATTGTCGTTTGCTACAAGAAGAACGGACTGTGGCAAGAAGAACGGTTCCCAGTGACGACAGATCCAGGGCTTTATTGGCTTAACAACCCAGGAAGGGTGGAAGGAACCGCCATTCTTTGCCCAGGACAGTACAGAGGAGCGTGGCGCATTGGAAAGCATAGAGGGAAGTACGACGCATTGGTGCAAGTCAAGGCAGTAAGGGTTTTCAGAGACTCGAATAAAGACAATTTTTTCAATATGGAACCGAACACTGTTCGGGAAGGGCTGTATGGCATCAACATCCACCGTTCAGGGCGTGGAACTACGCAAAATGTCAACAAATACAGCGCCGGATGCCAGGTTTTTTCCGACTTTTCCGACTTTAATGCCTTCATGTACCTGTGCGAAAAGCAAATAGACGAACGAGGGTGGAAAAACTTTACGTATACCCTATTGACGGAGCCAGAAAATGCCGGTTTATGACTTCAAATGCACCAACTGTGACGCAAAAGCGGAAGTGTGGCGCTCATTTGACGACGAATCCAAGGAAACATGCGAATGCGGCGGCGAAATGAAGCAATGCATAACGCTATGGGCCAACACCCCAGGCAGATGGGGCGATTCGACAGGCTATTTTGACCGAGGACTGGGAACATACGTGGAAAACTACGTGCATAGAGACAAGCTGATGAAGGAAAAGGGACTTGTTCCCACAACACAGCAAGAGCAAATGGATCATCAGCACGCAGTCCATGAAGAACACAAGCAACATCAGAAGGATGTCGAAAAGTTTACCGAAGTCTACAAGAAAACCAATAGTAGTGCAGAGGCCGCTGCCGCTGCGTTCCCATGCAATGACATATAGGAGACGACATGTCCATACCACAAGAAGTACTTGCTGGAGCCGAGCAGGTTGCAGATGAACAAGAAGCCATAACAACAGATGTTTTGATGGGAAGCGCCCCAAGGGGTCAGTTCTCTGCCAGCGCCTTGAATCAATTGGTAGATGAAGTAAATAAGATCCTACCCAAAATGGGAATGCCGCTTTATCCTACTTTTACAGAAGACATTACCGTATTTCCACCAGAGTTCGTGGATGTCATCATAGGGCTTGCTGGCGCTGCTGATGCTGCTGGAGTTGAAACATTGATCGAACTCGATGGCGTAGAGTCCGATAGGGAGCTTGCTGTTCTTGCTGGTGCCATAGGCGCACTTGCAGAAGAAGAGGCTTTCTTGGAATACATAGCCGGCAACATGGCCCCAGAAGAAGAGATCGTAGAAGAAGAAACGGTCGTGGAAGAACCCCTTCCAGGCGGTGGAGAAGAAGTGATCGAAGACGAAGAACTATTTATGCAGAGAATGTAATATGGCTGATGAACCAACAAAAGAAGAACTCGAACTGATGATGAGAATGATCTTGGGAAATAAGTACGATCCAGACTTCGACCCAAGAACGCTTGGAAAGAGTACCGATCAAATGGACCCATCTGCTCGAATTGCGGCTGGATTGAACCCTAATTTTAAATCGGAAAAAGCATTCCCAAGACCAGAATGGAGCCGAGATTCTAATATTACCATGACATTAGGGGATGTCTTTGGGGCCGTGATGACTGGAAAAAGTCCATTACGTTGGGCTATGATTGCCGAAGAGCGAAGGAGGAAAAAAGAGAAAGCAAACTTGGAGGCTGGACTGACTGCAACGGGAGAAGTGCCTGATAGACCATGGGTGGTGAAGTTTTCTGATGGAAAAACGCTAACGTTTTCTAGTAAGGAAAAAAAGGACGAATTTATTAAAAACTACAAAAACATGCAGGAGCTTGTGCGAAATGCTGCTAAACAATAAGAGGATGCAACAATGAGCGAAACGAATACCCCAGTGACGGAAACTGCGGAAAGCACAACTGAGAGCGCCCCTTCCACTGAAGCAACGGATGAGGCATCGTCCACAGTGGAAGAGGCTGCTCCATCGGCCAAGTCGGATACCTATGAAGACAGGATAGAGGGTCTTCTCAAGGCCGCTGAAGCCGAGAGACAAGGAAAGGAGGTCGAAGCAGAAGCCCTGAGAGAGGGTGAGTCATGGAACGACATCTATAAAAGACAAGACCCGGAAGTCCAGCGTGCCATGCAGTCGCTTCGAAAGGACTACACCCAGAAGACACAAGAGGTTTCTAAGCAAAGAAAAGAGGCCAAAGCTGAAATGGACAAGGCCCTTCAGCTGCAGAAAAGCCTTTATGAATCAGACGCTTATAAGAATCTTCAAGAACTTTCCGAGGAGTCGGGAGAAGAGTTTGATCCTTTCGATCCAGACTCTTTTAAGAAGTATGTTGAAAAGGCTGTAGCAAAAAGATTGAAGGATGTTCTTGAACCAATGTATGCCGAGCAGCAAAAGGTGAGCACCAGAAGCAAGTTGAACAAGTTTATGGATGAACACTCAGAGCTGAGAACAGACGAAGCATTCAAAGGGGAGGTCAAGGAGGTTTTGTTGGCTGACAAAAACTTGAATCTTGAGCAAGCGTATTGGATTGTCCATGGCAAGCGATCCCGCAAGGAGTCGAAGAAGAGTCAGATGGCAGACGAGAACAGGAAACGCGCTGCACGAGCAGCCGGACTGAGGATCGGGAACGGAAGAAAGGCTGGAATGACAGCGCCCCCAGAAACCAAGGGGATGAAGGCTGCAGAAATATACGATTACTTGCTATCTCAGCAAAAATAAAGTATTACTTAAATAGACCGTAGCCCCAGTAGGACACGCGAAGGTCAGGCCCCGTAAATGGATACGCCAAAACGCAACCTCTAACTGGAGCTTATCATGGCTTTGTCATTTGACATTCTTGCGAGTACCTTACGTATTCTGCGAGACCGGGAAGTGGACAACACGTTTAGGACCGTACCTTTACTCGACGCCGTTCAGAAGGCTGGAAATGTCGAGAAGGTTAACGGCGGTTCTAAAGTTGACCACCCCGTTATTCTTACTGAACATTCATCTATTACACAACTTGCAACCGGTTACGAATCCGTAAACCTGGCTGTTAAAGACCCACTGCGTACCGCTTCTTTCGACTGGTGTGACTTTGTTGCTCCTGTTGTTGTTACCGAAAAGGAACAACTCTCGAACAAGGGCGACCGTGCAGTCATCCGTATCGCTGAAGCGCGACTCAAGTCCGTCATGGGCATGCTCAAGCGTGAATGGGAACGACAGACTGTCGCTGGAAACTCGACCATTCTGACTGAACTCAACACCCTCAATGGCGAAGGCGTCGTTGCTGCTGGTGCATGGGGGCCTGCTAAAGCTCAAAATACTGCTGGATTCTTTGAGTCGGGCAATTTTGGTGCCCAAACAAATACGGTTGGCGGGATTGACAAGACAGCATTTACATCTTCTTGGCAGAACCAAACCGCAACTGCGGGCGGTAACTTTCCTGCAAATGGTCAGCAGGCAATGAGCAATCTGATGATCAATACTTCGATCTATGCCCCTGAAGGCGAGATCGATATCATCCTTGCGTCTCCTCTTTCTTATGAAGAGTATCGCAACTCGTTGGCTTTGCTGGAACGATACAGCAGCATGGAGCAAATGAAGGGAACTGCCGGACGGCTTGGTATCCTTTATAATGGCGCCATGATGTACATCGAACCAAATCTTGGCTTTACTGAGGCGGTGGGTGGAAATCCAATCTCCATGTACTTCCTGAACTCGAAGCTCTTCTCAGTCTACTTCGACAGAGACGCCTTCTTCGAGATGGGTAAAATGGAGCGCATTTCTGGTTACGCTGCTATGTCCTCTAACATTATGACCCGTTCTCAGCTTTGCATCAGCAATCTGTCTGGACACGGTGTCCTTCTCAACGCGGAGACTTAATCATGGCTAGTGCAACTTATTTACAATCCTTGGATTCTGTTTATGAAGACGGAACGCCAAGAGGCGTTACACCTTCAAATCGTAGACAAATTGAAACCTTTATCGCAAAAGAAGTAATTGCTATTGGTGATTGGGTGGCTTTTGACATCGCTGCAACTGCCGATGGAGATGTAACTCTTGGAGTTTATAAAGCAGACTCAAACTCTGCGCCCGTAAGGCCCGCTTTTGGTGTCGCCTTGCATGCTGCTACTGCTGCTGAAGATAAAATCGAAGTATGCATTAGTGGTGTTTGCAATGCCTCTGTTGGTGACAACGGTGGCGCCGGTAGCGCTATTGGAACTCTGCTTCAGACTACTTCAACGGCTGGAACGGTTGACGTTGCTTCGGCTGCCTCGGCGCTTCCTGTTTGCGGCATCCTTGCAGAAGCAGTTCCGGGTGGTGCTGGTATCACGCTCAAGCGTGTCGTGGTTCGCAAAAGCTTTTGACAGTTCGTCACGGGGGGCTCGTCCCACCGAAGGGTATCTTCTACCCTGGCCCCCTCCTAACGTGCAGTGGGAGGGGGCTTCATTTTATCAAGGTGATATATGCGGCTTGTTGATCTTAGAGACATGGTGGCAAACATTGTAGACTACGACCCATCGGTTGAAGCCTACAGGAACCAGATTACTGATCTTCTTAATGATGCCTACTACAGGCTATTTAGCGAGAAGCCATTCACCTTTGCACAGAAAGAAGAGATAGTTAAGGCGTATTCAGATGTTAGCCTTGATGTTACAACTCCTGGTGTAGTAACATCAGAACTAAAATTTGGACCTCTTGCTTCAGTTCCATTGCATTGGGAAGGTCAAATTATAGAGATAGAGGGTGTTGAGTATACAATTGCCTGGGTAAAAGATAATGACACACTATTTTTGACCGGCGTCCCAACCCCTTTGTCTGCTGTTACAGCGTATTCAGCAAAGATAAAATTCAGATACCTTGACTTGCCGCAAGACTGCGTAGCAATCATGAATGTAGCAAAGCGTTCCATGACGCTGACTCCGCAAGAGCCAGGGATGTTTACTGCGCTTGCTCGATACGAAGACGAATACTACAACCTTCCGTTAGATGAGGTAAATCTTCCTCATTACTGGATACCGGCTGATGAGTTCCATGTGACGACGCCAAGAAGTGTTGGAGCAATTGCAGGCGCTGGTGCAGCAAAGCCACCTTCTTCAGTTGACATTGCTATGTCATACGTGTTTGCGGGAAGGGAGTCTGCGCTTTCGTCGCCAACAGCAGTAACTCTTTCGAATGTACAATTCACAGTTGCGTTTGATGTCCTTCCCAACGCAAGCGGGTATTACAGGAAAATCTATATAAGAAATACAACTTCTGGATATAAAGGGTTTAGGGCAATACCAGCAACAGCCGGTGGGTCAAGCATATCTACACATTTGATTGATCCACAAACCAATAGCGCAACGTATTCGCATCCAGACTTTGACAGTTCGTTTGAATTTGGAACAACGCCTTACACTGCAAGTGATGGAACAGAGCAGCGCATCAGATTGTATCCGCGTCAAGACAAGGACTACAACATAACAGTGCGTTACATGTACCGTCCCAACCCAATGGTTAATGACAATGACACGCCTGAGTTTCCTTCTGCTTCCCATCAGATCCTTGGATACATGGCATTAAAGGAAATATTTGTAAAGCTTGACAATCTTCCACAGGCAAACCTATATGAGCGAAAAGCAGCTCAAGAGATGATTAGACTTGAACAAAGATACCTTACGCAAATTCCTCGCAGATTTGTTAAACGCGGCATGGTTGATGGCCGTATTGCTCCTATGCCCTTGTACACACCCTTGACTCATACATGAAAAATACTCAAGCACAAGTCAAGTCGCTGGGCGGCTTATATGAAAAGCTACCGCAGGCAACTGACGGTGCAACTGAGTTAACCAACTGGACCGTGGACAAGTACACTGGCGGGTGGGATGATCGCATTGGTTACGAGCGGTACTATCCTGTACCTACAGGAACCTTTCAGCCATTCAGTACGCTTGGCAGAATTGATTCATTGGCTATGTTTAATCGTCATCAGGGGTCGCAACAAACTTTACTCTTTGAGTCTGGCGGAACTTTATACCATCTTGTTGAGTCTCTAATGTTTTTACATACAGTAGAAACCGGCAGAACCAGGCCAACATTGAATGAGGCGCCAACCCAGTATGTACCCTATGGTAGATGGATGGTTATATTGAATGGCTACGACCGTCCTGTAAAGTATGCTGCATGGCCATTTTATAGGAATGCAATAGCCCCTTATGTTCCATTTAAGTATGATCTTGGTTGGCATACTATTCCTGATGCCCCTAATCCTTGGGGGGTCGAGACGTCATCTTCTGCAGCAACGTCAATCGGACAAAATGTCTGTGTATTCTTCGACCCGGAAGACGATGCAGGTCTGGGCATACCGACAGATGCAAAAGAGAACAAGTACAAGTGGCGAATGTCATACATCAACAATGCAGGTTCGGAATCGCCTCTGTCTGGAGAGTCGGAAGAAATTGCATGGACGACCATTGCCTCGAAAAGAAAGTATGCAGCATATATAGAAATACCGACTGGCCCCGATGGTACAGTAGGAAGGCGGCTGTATAGAACAAAGAACTATGGTGCGGAAGGAGGGGGAACTGAGTCCGAATTCTTCTTCGTCAAGGACATCAACAACAATACGGATGAGTCAGTGTGGGATTCTGTTCCAGATGGCGCCCTGGGGTCGACTGCTCCTGGATTGACGTCAAGTGTTACGATGCCTTCAACAAGATCGCGTTTTGGTGCAGTCTACAAAGACTGTCTCTTTATTGATGGTGGCGCTGATAATGACACCATGCTTCACTACAGCAAGCCGGTAAAGCCAGATGAGTTTGAAGCATTAAGCTTTGTAGAGTTAGGAAACAGGAATGTTGGTGGCATCACAGGTCTTTATCCATACTTCAACTTTCTTCTTGTCTTCAGAGAGAATGGGATAGACGCCATTACTGGTGACTACCCTAACTTCAGTGTCGTTCCAATATCTACAGATGTCGGAACGCGGGCGATCAACACTGTTACAAACATTCCCGGCGTAGGGGTAGTGTTCTTGGCAAGCGATGGCGTTTATTCGATCAGCTCAAACATGGCATATTCAGACAGTCCAGGAATCAAAAGGGTTTCAACGCACATGCTTAAAACGATGGAGCGCATCAATCCCGATTGCATTGCAAAGGCTTGTGCTGTCTACTCTCCCAAATGGCAGGAATGGCATTGCTATTTTCCTGCTGACGGAAACCCATTGCCTTCTCTTGGTATTGTATATCATGTGGAAAAGAACGCCTTCTCAGTTCGACAGGGCTTTCCTGTTGGGTGTCTTGCGCGAGACTATCTTGGAAACATTTTCTTTGGACATAACCAGGGAACCGATGCGGGAGCGGGAAGTCAGGCTGGCATATTTGTTGTATCAAGGCGCAGGTGTCTGGGGCAGAGCATTGTTGATGAAGCCATCGTAGACAACGCGCCACCAACATCAATCTATCGAAGCCCTTGGATGGACATGGGAGATGAGACGATAAAGAAGAATGTTCACTACGTCTATCTATATGTACTGACGCAAGGCAACAATTCCATTGCAATGGAGTACTTCAAAGACTTTAACTATGCAGGGACCACAAGCCCGTCAATGACCATGCAGAGGGCTGACCATGTTGATCAGTCCGTCTATGACACTGCAACCGTCGTAACAGGTTCTGATGCGCCTTGGGAGGAGCCTTTGGCTACGCCCATCAGGTACCCCATAGCACAAGGCTCATGTTCTCACTTTCAGTTTAAGATATCAACAACCAATGACATGGTTATTGTTGGGTATGCAGTTGAGTTTACTGCCTCTGGGACTCGAATGATCACGGGGAAAAGAACATGAAACGATGGACTGAAGCGCAAGCGCGAGCAGATAATATCACCGACTATGAGCAGTTTAATAAAGAGTACAATGCTCACAAGTCTTCGCTTAATGGTGGGTTGGATCGAAATCAACTGCCACAGAACTCAGTTACTAAGGCAATGCTGGAAGACTATGCCATGCATAGAGTCTATATGAATGATCATGGAGAGTTTAGAACACCAGAGTTTACAGATACCGCCATTCCTGTAAATACATCCAAGGAGTTCTGGGGTTTGACTTATTCTACATACAATGGCGGATGGATCAATATTGTAGAGCAGGACTACACCAACCTAAAAGATGGAATGCTGTATATTGAGTTTGTAACACATCTATTTTTGAACGTTCATTTCAGCATGGTCAATGGTCCGACTATAAACAACAAGGGGGTTCAATTGGCAATGGAATGGAATGGGATTCCATTGTTAAATACATTTGAGTATTGCCTTCCCTGGCAGACAGTAAGGCTCTTTGCTAATACATTTGCTCCTTCTGGAACCGGTAAGCTTGTAATCAGAGCAAAAATGACACCCAAAGGGAAAACAGACTGGCTTCATAAAGTGCAGATGCACTTTTGGGGAATGCGCTCTCTCGTCATAGGAAGGTGGAGATGAGCATAATCAACAATGACAACTTTAATAGAGATACGAAGCTTGATCCTGCTCCTTTGAACACAAAGTTTTCGGACGTTGCGACAGGAACAACGAGCATTGATGAAAACAATGTTAGAAACTCGGGTGTAGACAACCCTCAATTCGCTGCAGCATCTTTAATCAATGGGCGAAATGGCTTTCAATTGTATCTGATGGAGTCTGCAAACTGTGGAAGTTCAGGTGGCACAACCATACCCCATTCCAATTTTACGAATGTCTTGCCGAACACATTGGATTTGAATGGAGGGGCCGCAATTACTTTGGCAGAAGGTGATGTTATTCGAGCTTATTGGTTTACCGAATCATCTAAAAGCTGGACAAATGGCGCTGCAGTAGACTTGGTGGGAGCACAGCTTCAGTCAAGGTCAGCCTGGGTTCAATGGTTACAATGGAATTTGGGTGGAACTGGCTATACCGAAGTCCCAGGCCAGGGTAATTTTGTTACTCAGGCGGCAGGATTGCCGGTTGGTTATGTGGGTGAGCCAGTTACAAATACAAATGCAACATGCTTTATTCATCATGCATCTATTATTGATGACGGGACTGTTGCTGAAAACACGGCGCCAACTGATGCAGTTCCTTCTGCCAATTATTCATTTCTTTTAAATGATATTGGAACACAGTTCAGATTGATGTCTACAGGGGCATGGTTTCATACGGTTACTGCGGGCGAAGCTGGAAGCAAGACACTTTCGTTTAGATTCAAAGCGGGTGGGCTGGTGTTTCCTATCTATGGTGCAACTGCGGGGGTCAATTATATTTTAGATGCGTTGGCTCCTGCAATACCATCACCTCCACAGCCCAATAATCCAGAGATTGTAATCTACAATTCCCAACTTGCTATTATAATTATGAGAGCTAAATAATGGCATACACACCTACTAAGACATGGGCATCGGGTAATACGCTAACTGCATCTGACTTGCAATCTAACTTAGATGGGATGAAAGATTATTCTCATAGTGTCTCATCTGGAGACTTGAAAGCTACACAGTGGGCAGATACAAAACACATTATGCCGGGTGTCATCGACGCGCAGACAACCGTTACAAACAACTGCAGTGGGCTCTTTGGTGGACAACAGCATTCTTGGCAGACTCTTAACTACACCTTTCTTACCAGATGGAACTCGACAAGAAGCGCGGCTACAACAAGATATTTAATCATTCCAGAGACGACCTTTACTGTCAATGCAGGAAGGCCAGCGACTATGTTCTTTCAATGGTGGATTCAAGAGCAATCAAGAAACGATGGCTATACTGATGGTTTATCATTTATTGTTACAGAGTCCGACAATGAAAAGAACACATCCCCGCACAAGTTTCCAGAACAGTCCGATGCTCATCGGATAACAGCAGGCACGACTTTTACTACTGGGTTGAATGTGTCTGGAACACGCTACTCATCAGGCTTTTTGGTGGAAGATGGCACGGCGACAAGTTTTGGTGTTGGCCTTCGAGGAAGAAGCGAGAACGGGCAATGCGCCATCTTCTCATGGGGCGTCAGCATAGAGTTGTTTTATTTATAGGAGTTAGAAATGGCAGCACCAGCAATACCAATGATGGCTAAAATAGGCATGGGTCTTACGGGCCTGGGGGCGGTTGGACAAGGAGTTAGTGCGTGGGGAGCGGCTAAAGGGGCTATAAGCGAAGAAGAAGAAGAGCGCCTTAGAGAGCTGGAGCGCATGGAAGCAATCAACATGCTGGGTGGAGACTATGGTGCAGCGCTTGGTAAGCAGATGACCCCAGTGCAAGGGGCTATGAGAGAAGCCAGAGAGCAGATGTCTCAAGATGTATCAGCGCAAGACATAAGTGGTGGGGCCTACTTTAGAGGAACTCAAGCCATGACTGAAGCAGCAGGAAAAGAAAGAGCCTCGGCAGAACGACGAGCAAAAGCGGATGTTGAAAGAGAAGAAGAAAAGAGACGAGCCGAAATGGCGCTTCTCAGAGAGAAGAAGAAAATGAAAGATCAGGCTTGGCTAATTGGTCTTCAGGCTTTAAGCGGTGGCGCAGGAACGCTTGGAAAAGGCATGACTGATATTGGGATGGCCCAACACAGAATCGATTTGCTTAAAGGGTATGCAGGGAAAGGCGCTACAGCTAAGGATGTAGAAGATGGGGCTGGAGCATTTCTGAGCAACATGAAGCTTAGTGACTTTTGGAAGTAGGAGAGATACGGTGGCTGAACAAAGAGCAATGAGTCCATTTGCGGCATCTATGGCGCTGTATAGTGGTCATCTTAGAAACAGAGTGACGCAAGCTTATACTGAGGCCCAAGCAATGATGGCCCAGCAGCAGATGAGCGAGCAAGAACAAAGAAAGACTTGGCTTGCAATGTACAAGGCCGACATGGCAAACATAAAAGCCTTGCGTGCTCAAATACCAAGACTGCAAAAGGCTATTGAAAAGGAAAGCCTTAAAACAGAAAAAGGAAAACTCAGTAATAATCTTAAAATAAGAGGCTTAATACTAAAAGCAACAGAAATTAGGGTTCAAGCAACAGAAGATGCTGAAAGAATAGTCAATCAAGTTTACGACAAAGTTGATGATCAGTATGATGTAGGTCCAGAAATGTCATCTGCGATTGCTCAATATGCAAATGATATTTGGTTAGGCAATGAATCTGGTCTAAATGGTCAAAATTGGGAGTCAGCCCTAAAGAATGGCTTGGGTATCGATGTTGGGCAGGTATCTGGACATAAAAATGCGAGTCGATCTTTAAATCAACTTGTTAAAGAGTTTGAAAAAATAA
>TARA_R100000808_G_scaffold24260_1_pt1 | contig 14710 bp, 19 predicted proteins | sample TARA_R100000808 | Tara Oceans TARA_R100000808 (sample SAMEA2622852) | marine metagenome | biome: marine biome (ENVO:00000447); feature: marine epipelagic mixed layer (ENVO:xxxxxxxxx); material: "saline water (ENVO:00002010), including plankton (ENVO:xxxxxxxx)" | depth 140 m | reverse complement strand
GTCGCGTCACCAAGCTCGACAGGTTGGACAAACTTGCCGAAGCGTTCTACGGCAGTACCGCCGAGCCGATGCTGCGCGGCCTTACAGTGATGGATGATCTAGCTAAAGCGGGAGCACGGGGCATCCGACGCGCAGAGTACATCAAAACCAAGAAGCTCAAGAAAGGCACTAAAGGATTTACAGAAGCCATGATCGGTATGGATCGTGAGCTTAACAAAGCGATGGATGAGTTTGCACTAGAGCGGACATACCAACAGGACGGTGCTGCTTCAAATTTGGCACTGGCGATAGAACGACAGGCGAGGGCGATGGGAGGAGAACCAGCCGTGTTTGCGATGCGTGTTGTAACGAGTCCCTACATCAAGACACCCGTAAACCTTGCTGCTGAGACAGTATCGTACGCCATACCCGCCGTTGCGGTGGCCGAGGGATTGTACAAGGGGATGGTTAAAAAAGACATTCGGGGTGCAGAACTTGCGGCAGGTAAAGTGGTAGTCGGGATGGGGCTAGGGATGATGGCTGACTACCTCTTGGAAGATGGTATCATTTCCGGTGGCCCCGACAATAGTAAGAAGGTCAATGTAGCCAGACGGGATAGTGGTATGGGTTTCTTCCGCATTAACATAGACGGACTGAAACGCAAGCTGGACGGTGGTGACGGGACTTATCGAGAAGGAGATGAGACGTGGCGGCTGGATACGTTAGGCGTGGCGGGTGGTGCTTTTGCGGTACACGCAGAGGGGCGCAGGGTTGCTGAAGATACAACACTCAAAAGCGGGGAAGGCAGTCAACTTGACTACTGGTTGAGCATAGACGGGCTGGCTTCAGTGGTTGGTCTCGGACGCTTCGTGATGGACCAAACAATGCTGCGCGGTGTCGCGCTAGGTTTGGATGCGTTGCAAAGCGGACAACTTAATCGAGTCCTTCCTAACATCTTCAACGCATGGGTGCTAACCCCGCAGCCTATGATGGCGAATAACATCACCCAACTTCGGGCGGCACAGCATACATATAAGTATGACCTTTACGGTGCTTCGGGGATTGGGACAACGATGCGGGATTTATACAACTACAAGATGGGGGATTACGATGGGCTTACACTTAAACGGGATATCTGGGGGCGTCCAATTAAAGCAACACCCGAGGGGCAGGACGCCTATATTTACCACTTGCTTGACATTCGCAAGCCGGAAGTCGTCCGAGACAGGGCGCGGGTCCGGCTCTACGAACTCTACGCCGCAACCGGACAAGAAGAAGTCATCCCCAGCTTCCCGTCGAGGAACATCCTCCTCCCGAACGGAGTTGACCTCCGGCTCTCTGCTGGACTCTACGAGTCGTATGTTGAAACGGTCCAAGGAGCAAAACTCCAAGCCTTTGAGAGAGTAGTAGATGACCCACGCTTCAACAGGTTCTACACGGCACAACCCCATGTGGCTGTGGAAATCCTACAGAAAGAAATGAACAGGTGGGGGCGTGCGGCCACCAAGTATTGGAAGAACATGAATGCCGACGCTATCTATAACGAATACCTAATGCTGGAGCGGCGGCTTCAAGAACTGGAAGAATAAACTTATGCCAAAGAAAAAAGCCAAGAAGAAAAAGAAGAAGGCGGGCAAGAAGTCCAGCCTTAACAAGAAGTTCCAGAAGGGGATGGGGTCTGGTTACTAGTCCCACTCCTCCGGTAACTGTATCCAATGGTGTGAGACCGCTGGTGGTTTCATTCCCCGCTTTTTCCAGAAACGACGGTATCCTCTGGCTACCAAAGCAATCGTGGACTGATCCGACTTGGAACTCTTTGGTTCTTCGACCTCACCTTCTCGCCCCTCCTGTGGAAACGGAAACAGTTTGAACTCATCACTCATTTTAGTTCATTAAAGTTAAGAGTCCACTTGTGTATCCCGTTAACGTACCGCTTTGTTATGGCTTTGGGTTTTCGTTTTGAAGCCCTACCGAGGTATGTGCCACACGCGCCCGCCCAGTAAAATAACTTGGAAGCCACTGCTGCCGAGCTACAGATAGACCGATCAGTCAGGATCGTTTGAAGGTCCAGTGCCGTGCCGCTCCACTCTGTCTCGGACGGAAACATGGGGATGATTTCCTTACGAATGATCTCAAGTAAAGTGATGTCTGGAGACGTTTCATCTTCAGCTTCCAGTAACTCACGATCATGGTACGCCTTAACCCCGAACCGTGGCGCGGCAAGAGGGCCAATCTCCCAATTGTCGATGGCATACGCCAGCCCCGAAATCTCATCATCAATCATCTTATCCCACTCCTTCCACCCCTCCTCTGTCGAAAGGTCCGTGGGATACTTTGGCATCTGACACTTAATCAGCATAACCTTGTCGAGTATGGAATCGTCAAGCGGTGGGAACTGACTCATGTTCTCATGCTCCCCGTTCATGCTGATAGAGATGCGCCACTTGGGTACTAGGTTGATGGCGTCCTGCCCTTTGCCGTGGCACGACAGCGTGTCGTTAACCGTGAACTCCTTGAGCTTGGCCCCGAAAGCCCTGCGCTTCACCATGTTCACTTCATGGAAGCAGTCCTCCACCACAAGGTGGTCTGCCTCGAACAGGTCGCGGTTAAACGAAGACTGCCCACTCATGTAGTTGAACGGGTTCGCGGAACGCCCACCCAATAGGCGGGTAGTCATCTTCTGAAGGAACGACTTCCCGCATCCTGCGGGTCCGATGTACACCATCACCTGTGCGGGGAGGCGCGTGTTCGGTGCTGCGTTTAGATTCTTACGCGCCCACTTCCACCACGCCATCTGGTACGGGAAGGCTTCCCCTAGTAGTCCCTGCAAATACGCTTCAATGTTGGACCACGGCACGTCATCAGCGACCAACGGTCTAGTATGGCTGGTGACCAGTATGCGTTTGCGAGTACCATCATGCGCGGATACACTCAGCACCCCCGATGGGTAACCTGCTAGTGGCAGCGCGTAGTGAACCCGCCTATGGTTTTGGATAGCAACCAAGGCTTCCTCGACCTGAGAGATCACAGTGCCCTTGTGTCTCGTCGGGTCCAGCCCATCGGCTCGGAGGTGCGCCATTAAATCCACACGGGTAAGCGGAACCCACTCCTTGCCGTCACGTTTGTAGTAGGTCTGCTTCGGTGCGTGGAACACGCAATCAAATAACGGTATCCCATCAATCTCAATCGGGTTTAATTTATCCATAGTAGCTTCTGTTTATTACCATTCTCTCGCTCAATGCCCACGGCTCGGACGGGCTGGGTAGGCCGCAGGGTTGCCGTGTCCACGTTTAATGCGGGCAACACATAGGTAGCCCACTCCTCTTGCTCCTCACTCGGGTACTCGAACCACCCGTGGATTGACTTGTTGCCTGAATCCACAACGGCTCGCAGCGTCCACCCACGCTGCCGTACAAAATTGATAACCGCACCGGAAAGGTTCTTGTTAACCTCGGGGCTGGGGTCTAGGTCATCACACTCTACAACAAGGAACCGCCTGTCTTGCACACTGTCCTTGGTTCGTGAGTATGATCCAGCGCGGAATGCAGTGCCGCACACAAACGGATACGGGCTGGTAGCGTACTGCTTCCAAAGCCGAACCGTTTTAAAGTTAACCATATTTGAAAACTGACCGGAGTGTGTCGGCTCACCGCACCACATCACATCGGTGTCAGGCCATAGAGCTAGGAACTGCTGCCACTCATCCGTGATCGGCGCACTATCCTTAACGATGTCCGAGACAGGCCAAGCGTACCGATCCAGTACCTCGTTCTTGTACTTTGCCAGACGTTGGCAGTTGAGTTGTAACTCCCTGCGCCGAGCATATGCCTCCCGTTGAGCCGCCGTTGGTTTCTTTGGAACCCAACCTTCCCCGCGAAGCGCGGCTCGTAACGCAACATTCGCTTCACGGATCGATGCCTTACACTGAGCGTGAAGGCAGAAAATAGTAGGAACCTTGTCGGTGTACAGTATCGTGTCTTTGCGCTTGGTCGGTGTCGAATGTAAGTCCTCTGCGGGACAGGTAATATACCCCTTCCCTTCGCGTACCCATTCAATGGGGCCAACTAAATCTTCAAGGTTCATCTCTCTCTACAAGCTGCAAGTGTTGGTTGTCTGCGAGCAAGCCACTCATCCGTCCAAAGGTATCGGAAAGCTGTAAGAAGGACTCCCCTGTATTTTCCGTAAACGAAACATGAAAGTGAATCCGTTGGTACACTCCGGTCCCGTAGTTTATTGTTGCTTTAACGCAAATCTCACCAGCTTCTGGTTCGTGTTCTATTTCTTCGGACATAATACTTTCTCCAGTATGCAGGTCACCCGTTCGTTCTCTCCGAATATCTCAGCCTCATCCACAAACCTCCGATGACCTAGCTCGGTCAGCCGAGCCAGCAATAAGTGAAGGCACTCATGGGTGGCGACTGTCTTGATTAGCTTGGGTGTCCACTTCACATCAGATGAAACCGTAACGGTACACACGCACCCCTCGGGTGTTGCCTCGCAGGTTGCGTACTCATTCGGTAGCTTCTTGAGTTGGAATGTAACTGTGTACTCGGCCAGCCCTAATCGGTCCTGCCATTGCGTAAACACTTTCTGAAATGATTTAAATTGTCTATCGGTCACTTGTCATACCTTTCAAAGATTGCCCCCTCGGCAGCGAGTGGTAGGTTAGTTGCCCACTCCGGTGGGGTGGACATGATACTGGTAATTTGCTCCAGTGCAGAGTCAGCTTGTTCAACGGGTACTTCGGCAATGACCTCGTCATGGACGTGCCACACCACGGGGTATCCTGCGGCCTCGATGTTGAGGATCATCTCCGAGAAGATGTCTCGGCTCACCGCTTGGACCACGTTCTCGGTTAGCTTCCCACCCCATGTGTAGGTCTTGCGCCCGTTGGTATCCACAAGGGTGGACGTTCGGTCCTCGGGGTCTGGGCGTGGGTTGTCCCAGTGCATCACCCGCCCCGAGGGGAGCGTGTACTCCATGCTTGGGAACCTCCCCACCTTCGCCACCTTGAGGCGGTGGTCGAGGCTGCGCCAATACTGGACGATGGAGGGGTTAGACTGACGCCACTCGGACACGATCCGTTTGGCCTCGGCCAGTTGTAGCTCCAGCCCAGCCATCGCCTTCGCCACGAACTGAAATTTCGCACCGCCACAGCCGTAGCCCAAGCCGAGCACACGCGCCTTGGCGAGTTGGTATAAGTCAGGGCGTTCGTCTTTGAGCTTACCGCCACCCCACCCCATTGTGGCGCGGGCGTGTGCCTCGTACAAAGGCACTCCGTCCTTGAGTTGCTGAAGCATCTCCGTGTCTTGGGCCAGCCAATACAAAACGCGGGGTTCGATCTGAGACAGATCGCAAATTACAAAACGGTGGTCAGGTCGCGGGACCAACAGATGGCGAAATGTAACCCCGAACATCTCGCCCCTCGGAAGGTTCTGTAGGTTAACTCCAGCGTCACCCGACCACCGTCCGGTGTGTGCGCCCCAATACTTGAGGTTCACGGGCATGGTTCCGTCAGGGCGAAGCCGAACCTTGATGGACTCCAACTTCCGCAGCAGCATATTACTTCTGCGGTAGTCCCGTAGCGCACGAATGAACGGGTATTTATCTGCATACTTATCCTCCCACTTCTGGCACTCCTCGCTGTCTTTCGCCATTGACTTTGGCGCAGGGATGCCGAGGTCTCGGCAGTATGCCCTGACTACGCCGAGGCTCATGTTGTTTTTATCGGGGTCGCTCGACCACGGGATCAACGCCTCGGCTTTGTTCTTTGTCTCGGACAGCGACTTGATACTGGCATCCAGTAACTCTTGGTTGATGTACACCCCTCGGGTCTGGAGGCCACGGGTGTGTGCAGAAAGTCGTCGCTCGATACTCGGCCAACGGCTGGCGTATGCTTCCCAGAGACGGAGGCAGTAAATAGAATCTCGTCGAGCGTAGTCGATGAGTTCCTTGTCCTTCCCCTTGGCGACAGCGTCAGACCAATGCTTGCCACTCATCCAGTTACGCATGAGCTTGGGCACTTCTTCATCGAAGGCGTGTGCGGAAGCGTCCGCCAGTGCGCGGGGTAAGCCACACGCAGCGACTAGGTCCGCCGAGCAAGACCATGACTTGGGTAGGAAGGCGGGGATGATACCCCTCTCAATCCCAGCGCGGGCCACGACTTGGTCGAACCCAGCGTTGTGGCTGACGAGGTCTTTGCCCTCAAGCTCGGACCAATCGAAATCCTTGGGATCACCGCAGAAGTCAATGCCCTCGCCGTACACGCTGACCATGTAGATGTCGGTGTCCTCATGGTGCGCGTACGCCCACGGGCCGAGCAAACTAATGCTGTGGGTCCGCGAGTAAAAAGTTTCAAAGTCTAGTGCAATCATCTTCCGCGCATTACGTCCCAAACTGCTTGGGCTAATACTATTAACAACCCAATCAAGACGAACGGTGCTAGTAGTATAAGTGCTATACCCGTGACCGCCCATAAGAATAACTCCCTCATCGTATGCACCCCCATCCTTTATGTTGTTTTACTACGGACACCCGTAAGGTCTTCCGCTTTTTACTGAACACCCGTCGCGGCACTAGATACCACCCTTGGTTGAAGACCGCGACCACGTCTGCGTTAACGAGTCGGGGGTGGGAGCCACGCCCCGCCGCCGTACGCGCACCAACTACGAGGGGCACTGTCTTCACATACTCCGTTGATTGAGCTTTAACTTGGATTGTGTATTTCCTCCCCGTGCGCGAGACGAGTACCAGATCAATACCTGCTACTGCCTCACCCACGGGGAAGAACACAATGTGGCCCCGTGACCGCGCCTCGGCAGCGAACATCAGTTCGCCAATGGCTCCGACGCTGGCGTTGGAGTAACCCGTTCCGGTGCGAGTGCCCATTCTATTAGCTTCTCCACTCCCTTGTTTAGGGAGTCTGGGGTTGGCCCGTTATTTAAAAACCGAGCATCGGGGTTGATGTCATCGGTGTTCATCTCACTGGAATGGAGATCGCAGGGGTCAAGTGCTTGCCCGTCCGTGTCTCGGACAACCTGCACCACCACCCCGCCCCGCGAATGGATATAATCCACCTCGTTTTGAAACCGGACATCGGTGATGAAAACGATGGCGTCATCATCCACCATGCCTAGCTGCTGGTCGAGTCGTGTAATCCAGTGAGTTGGATCGGACAGGTTTCGACGCCACTCAGTACCCCACGCTTGGATCAGAGGTCGGAGTTGTTCCTTGTGCTCCTCGACCCAAACGTGCGAGTGACCGATGGCCTCGGCTACCTCGTGCTTCACAGCGTCCCCGAAGGCTAACCGGACAGCCGAACTGTCCAGCTTCATAGCAGCCTTGGCGATGCTGTCTTTGCCAGAACCACGCCGCCCCATCAGTCCGATGATGGCGGCGGGTTTTGACTGAACGAACGGGAACTCTTGCTGCCCCGTTTCCCCGAAGGTTAGTTCAGAAGTGTGGTCGCCCATGAGATGAACTCCTCGCTGTTGCGTTGGCCTTGCTTCACGTCGGGGACGAACACTAGGTTACTGCCGAACTTCTTCTTGTCAGCGGACAAGAGAAACTCTTGTTCAGCAAATGACTTGAGGTACATGGTTCGCGCAGTGAGCAATGATTTACCTGCGCCGTTATATGCGCTCGGTGATTGGATCATCCACTTGGCTACGGCGTACCGCTCGCCATCGAATGACACGCTGAACTCAGGTGCGTCCGAACCCTCGGGAGCTTTGGCTAACACAATGCACTCAAGCACTACCTTTGCTGTCGGCTTATCTCCGGTTTCGTTATTGTACTGGAGGGTGAGGCCCGCAGCTTTCATCTCCTCCGCAGTTTGGAATACGCGAGGGCGTTCTTCCGTACCAAATGGCAATGCCTCCATATAATATTTTTTAGCAGAGACTACGGTGATGGATGCTGCCTGACTCGGCTCGGCAAGCACGACGCGGCGGTTGAGTAGGATGGTCCCACTCGGGAACTCCTCGGATAGTTCACCCACCTTTTGGACGATGTCCAGCTTGGGCGTTGCGATGTCCGATGCCTCAACCTCACCGACTAGGTCAGACCCTAGTGCGGCTGGCGCGACAGCGGTTGTGGTGGTGGTTACGTCCGTGGCAATATCTGACACGGCTTCATCGAATGATTTCGTCATAGGTTTTTTGTTATAGGTTTAGTTATTTCTTTCTGAGGTATCTCGTCTCGGCCTCATCGCCGTTAGGCATCAAGGTGGCGAGACGGGAATTGATTTCCTCGGCGGCGGCTTTGCCCTTACCGCGAGGAGCCAGTGACTTGGCTACACTCCGTAGCTGGGACACTGAAAGTTTTGTAGCGCGGAGGAAGTCATCGAGTGGGATGATGTCCTTCACCTGTTCGTAAGCGCACTGGACATCGTCGATGTTCACGGCACGGGCACGGGTCACCAGCTTATGGTTATCGAACTCATGGCCGTTCATCGCAAGCTCGGTGGCTCGACGCTTAACGGCATCGCACCATGCGCCCATCACGCGGGCTAATGGTAGTGCGATGGTGTCGAGAACCTCGGGGGTCATCTCGGACGGCATCTTGTCATCGGGAATGGTGATGGGTTCCAGCCCGCTCTTCAAACTGAGGGCGGACCCCGTCAACTCCGAGCATTCGCCAGCGAGATTACAATACTGGCAAGCGGAGGACGGGGTCCGAGGAGGAGACGCTTGAGTCACCTCATCGTAGAGGGTCTCCAACGTCTTGCGTACCTTGACGAGGTCTTTGCGGTGCAGTGTGCAATGGCTAGTCTCATCTCGTCTCGGCAGCAGAAACCAAACTTGTATCTCATCAATGGCGGGGAAGGCGTCGAACACTCCGAGTGCGTACGCTGCTGCCTGTAAATTCTGACTCGCATCGGGCACTGAGTTACGTCCGAATTTAAAATCGACTAGATAACAGAGGTTGCCTTTGATGATCACCACATCGGCTGTGCCGAACGTGGTGTGCGGACCCATCTCGATGTTAACCCGTAGCTCGTTGTGAATCTCGTCCGCCCCCTTCTTCATCGGCTTGAGAAAACCGAGGCACTTGTTAACCAGTTCCATTTGCTCTGCATCGAGCGCGTCAAAGAACTCATTTTCAATCGCAGCATGAAGGAGTGTCCCTTCTGTCGCCGCCGCGTTGTCGGTGTGCGTAGGTTCATAGGCTCGGCATTGCTTTCTATAGTTCAAGGATGATGGTGATATCTTTGCGTGTTGTGCTGTCATTTTATTTAGTTATTAAAGTGGTGGCGCGGCATGGTTGTCGCTCGCTGCGCCGTGCGAGTATCAATAGGGAATGCGGAAACAATAGGAAACGCATACCCATCGACTAGGGGAGAGGGAGCACTCATGCCTGACCCCCCTTCAGCGGTGAAAACATAACCGCCAAATCTTTATCGGTTAGCTTGTCGATGTTCGACAGCTTGCGGTTCACTGCGGTGAGCACCGCATCCTCTACTGTACCCGCTGCGAAACAGATACGTTGGACCGCCTTACTCTTTGCACCCGACCTGTGAATCCTACCGAGTGCCTGTTTTAAATCTTGAGCCGACCACGTCGGGCTGATGAGAGATACGCGGGCAACGCCCGTGGTATCATGTAAGTCGATGCCCTCCCCACCCGCTCGTATATTACAAGCAATCGGCATGGCTACCTTGCTGGCTTGGAACTCAGAGACGATCCGACTCCGGTCCTCGGCTTTCGTCTCACCGTGGATCACGTTAGTCGTGTCCATACCTGCGGCATAATCAAGGAGCGGCTCAGTGAAATTGAAAAAAGCAACGGGGCTTACGCCTTGAGCCAGAAGGTCGTTAGCCATATCGATCATGGCTGGCACACGGTGCTGCTCGATGATCATCCGTTGCCTTAATTGCTCGGTGAGTTTGTTTGTCTCGGACAAGGCTTCATACGCCTTATCAAAGGCGTCCTTATCCTTCACCCGTAGAGCCTCGGCGTGGATCACGTTATCGGGGAAGCCCTCCATGTCCGACCACTTGGTCTTCACCGTGAAGGGGTTCACCATCTCGTGGAGCAGAGCGATGTCGGCATCGCGGCCCTTCCACATCCATGCGTTGTGAAAGTTTTCGTTCTGATAGCAGCCGAGCTTGGGGAGTAATGAGTACCACCGTTGCCAATCGCGCACCCCAAGGGAGTGAAGTAGTGCGCGGGTCTCCAAGGGGGAGGAGAAAGGCGTAGCCGATAGCAGGAGGCTCGGGTGTTGAGGAGTGAGCCGTGCCATCATCTTGGCCTGTTGGCTGGCTGGAGCCTTGCAACGGTGGCACTCATCAAAGATGAGAAAATGCTTGCCCCCCTTGTCCATCTTAAAGTTAGACCGTCGAGCTTTCTCGTAGTTGATCCAACTCCCTACGATACCCGCTTGCTTGAACTTGATGTCCCATGCTGGGCCAACGGACAGCGGGCAAATAACGTAGGGCTTGAGTCGCAGTGCGCGGGCTACCGCGAGGGCGGTGAAACTTTTACCCGTGCCAGTCTCACTGCAATCGAGAGCCGCACCGTGCGCTTTGATTACGGTAAGCAATGCGCGGGCGTTCTCGACTTGGTGGGGGTACAAGCTGATCATCGCGGGTTCTCTTCTAGTCTCTGTCGCGGATGTCCAAATCGCTTTGGATGATCTCCACATCGTCTTGCGTCCAGCCTTGGAAAGTGATTTCCACCGACTGTGTTTGCTCTTTTTGGGTCGTTTCTTTGTTGTCCTTCATAAGGCTACTTCACATTGTTATACCAGTGGTGTCCTCCGAACGTGGCGTGAGGGGTCTTGCCCTTGGCCCAGTACGGGGTGATGCGGGTCGCGTGGTAGTGGCGGCATCGATTGAATGGATTCGTACCCGTGTGCGCCGTGATAGGAATCCACTTGAGTAGCTCGTCGTGAACCCACGCCCAATGCTTGTGCTTCTTCATGCGCTGAACCAACGCGCTTGGCTTGACCCCGTTGAGGCAACTGAATTGCTTTCGACGGAGTACTTCTGCAACGCAAGTGGTACGCCTGACACTGGCCCGTGCGTGGATGACTTCGTACACTGCCTCCATGCCTTTGCGGCCATGTCCGCCGCTTTCAGCAAGGATCACGGAGGCGACCAGTTCACGGTCTTGCCCCTCGGGCGCACGAGCTTGAGCGTGGGCGAGGGTAGCGGTGATGAGTAGGGTGATGATGTATTTCATAGGGATGTTTTTTTTATTAGGTTTAGAAAGTCATCGGCGGAGAGTACAACTATCCAAGGCTTGCCGTTCCTCCGGTGTGCAACCACTGGCACCGACTCCGTGCTTGAATCCTTCTGCGCTTGGGCTAGCCAGTTGTATGGATTGCCTGACTCCACACGCTTGACTTCCCAGTGGATCGGAAGCCCATCGGAGATTACGTCGGGAGAGTCGGGTGAGCCACTGAATTGCTGCCCTCGTCTGCTCGGATAGCCCGTCTTCGCTTGTACTTCTTTGCTCCATTCCAGTTCCCCTCGCTTTCCTTTGGATCGTGAGTTGATTTTAGACATCAGTTGAAACCGCTTTGCCTTGAATGAAGGCGTCGAGGTCCGCTGGGTTTAGTCGGTAAGTCCGGTCACCTAACTTGTAACCCTTCAGCTTGCCTTCTTTAACCCACCTGCGGGTGGTGTGGATGGTGACGCCTAACCTAGTACTGGCCTCGGCCAGACTGATCAGACCCTCGGATGTTGATTCGCTCGGTGCGTTCATCGTGAACAGAAGATGACATAGGTATCGGGAAGTGTCAACCCTATACTTATTTTATTTTATGTTACTTATTAACACTTAACCGCAGGGTGGACCCTACTTTTAGAGGCTCCACCCTCTGTTTAGAATAGCCCACAAAAACAGGGGTCTCGTAGGGTGGACCCTATTTTTTGGAGGGCACACCACTGCACCCTAGGGTGGACCCTAGGCTGCACCCGAGTGGACCCGATTTTGAGAGAGTCCACCCTGAGAATAGCACTGTATAACAGGGGTGACACGGGGGTAGGGTGCAGTGGTGTACCCTATCTTTATATTTATCTTATGAAAAGTATAGTATATAGCAATGCACACTATTGCACACGTTGGTGTAGTGCATTTCATGGGAGCAACTTGGATTTTGGAAGAGGGTGCACCCTGTTGTCCTTCGGGCACAAAAAAACCCCCCACCAGATGGCCCAGTGGGGGGCGTGTTTCATGTGGCACAAGGATAAGCCACACGGAGCTAGGTGGAGTGCATCATGGACTCGTTAATCAAGGTCGAGTCCCATTGGGTAGCTCTCCAGTTTGTAATGTCGTACCGCTTGTAATCGATGCGGTCCACAACGTCACCGGAATCGTCCTCGTGAATGATCTCCTCGTGGACTTGGCCGTCTCGCTTCTGCTCCAAGAACATGATACGAAACGCTTGCTTGGCTTCGGCCAAGGTAGTGAACGGGCCAGCAATGCCTTCACTCTCGTGGTCAGCACCGTGCCAGTAGACATAGTATTCTTTATGCGTGATTGATCTCACCTCCTTTCTTTATCAATTTGTATATGGGTGTGGTGCGGTGACCCTCACTATATGCGGGGTCCATTATCGATACGGGTTTCCGTCCGGTTTCTACGAAAAGGTCACCCTCTCTGTAGCCCTCCCATTGCCGTGACAATTCGCGGTCCCACCTGTTGTTGATGCGCTCGCGTAGATCGGATGCGAACTCATCCGAGTCAGGGTGATGTTGACTTGGGAAGTGAACCCGAATTGTCTCGGACGGGAAACGTGCGTTCCACTTGATCTCAGTGGGGTGCAGTACGATGTGGTAATGTTTTGTTTTCATTGCTGGATAAAGATATCAGAGGGGGTGGGACATTCGCAGCCCCACCACCTCGTTTTATTTTAGGGTTTTGCCCACGCTAGGGTGGCGTCGGACTTCGGACACGATGGCCCGCTTGGTGATCGCCTCGATCCGGTCGAGGAAATCCTTGCTCACGCGGGTGAACTTACCCGCCCGATGTTGAGCCGACACTTCAAGTGCCAGCTTCTTCACGTTGGTTCTGCTAATTATGTTTTTCATTTTATCTCAGCTTAAAGAATTTGTGGCCACCTTGCGCTTCGGAGCGGCACGGTGGAGCATTTCCCCGCTGACTAGATAAACGGGCCACCCACTACCACACGCGCCACACTCTACTTGCTTGCACTCGACCCGCTTGCCTTGAGAGCTAGTATAAGTTTCCGCCCCAAAAGGAGAATCGCGCACCTCGATGCCCCACTTGATAGCCCGACAACTTACACAATAAAGAGAATGCTTCGGATTATGATTTCCAGAGCCGCGCAAAAACGGTTTCTCATGGGTCTGAAACTCGTCAGTGCTTCGTGTTTTGTTTTTCATATCAATTTTATTTAATGTTAAAAAATGTGCCCCGCCCCTTTCGGGGCGAGGACTTGTTTCCTTGGCGTCTACTTCGTCCGAGACAAAACGTAGTGCGCGATGTGCCGAGCCAGTGCCTCGGATTCTCCGACGAACCCCTTACCAAAGTGGTAGATAATGTTCGCTCGGATGTCGTTGTCCTGCTCATTGCGCGGAGCGCATCCGATTACATCGGTGCCGTCCCGCTTGAGCTTGCGGTGGTCCACGTCACCATCAGTGATCATGCCGTCAGTCCAGCCGATCAGCAGAGTGGACTCCGCCACGTCCCGCTGGCACTGGGGTTGGCGCAACGTGTAGGCGAACGACTCGCACCCGTGGCACGGGTTCACGCGCAACAACTCTTCGACAGGCACACGCTCCAGCGGAACTCGGAAGCTCCGGTGCCCGCCCGAAAGCCAGAGCCGTACGTCGAGGATGCCCTTGTTGTGCAACTCGCGGAGAGCCAGCACGAACTCCAGACCACCCGCTTGACGCCACGTCTCGTACATCGAGCCGGAGAAGTCGCAGAGCACCGTTATCGTACGCTTGCCAGTCACCTCAGTGACGCGCCGTGCGAAACGATCCGAGCCAGCGATCACCTCGGGAAGGTGAAGGCGCGTGCCCACGCTCCCGAGTTGGTCGCGGTCAATTGCACCGGACTTGGTGATCTGGGTGAGACGGTTCACAATCCGCCGGACCTTGCCGAGGTCTGGGTTGTTTCGATAACGCCGCTCCCGCTTTGTCCCGTTGCGGTAGACAAATGAGTTGAGGTCACGCTGCTCATCACTGGTCAGCTTGCCGTCCGCTTGCTTGGGATCGAACCGCTGACTCACAAGGCCACCGTTTTCGGCAGACCCTTCACCGTATCCCGCGCCCGCCTCATTGGTGGACTCGCCTTCGGTGCCGTCAGCTTTCTTGCCGTCGATCTCGTCTGACACACGGGGTGTGCCCTTCGGGTGATCGATGCCAAACAATTCACACCAATCTTTAATAATCGGGAGCAGGTCCAGCGTGGACCGCGCTTCGATAATCTGTTGGTAGTACGTCCGCACTGCCTTGCGGGTGCAGACCTCGCGCCCTTTGTTGCCCTTCCGCACCGCACGGTAAGCCGTGGTGCACTGGGTTTGCTTGGGGCCGAGCCACTCAGCACCTGCCTCAGCGGACGTGAGTGCCTTGAAGCTGCTCGCCTCGCGGTGAATCAGCCACTGAAGCCACTCGATAGGCTTGGTCAGTCGCGTTGGGAATTGCACCCAATTGTCCCAGCCGAACTTGCCGCCCTCATCGAATCCGCTCGAATCGGTGCGGGCGAGATGTTCAATGCGGGCGTCTTCAAAAATGTTGAAGATTTGAAACGGGATATTT
>TARA_R100000808_G_scaffold19496_1_pt1 | contig 14713 bp, 19 predicted proteins | sample TARA_R100000808 | Tara Oceans TARA_R100000808 (sample SAMEA2622852) | marine metagenome | biome: marine biome (ENVO:00000447); feature: marine epipelagic mixed layer (ENVO:xxxxxxxxx); material: "saline water (ENVO:00002010), including plankton (ENVO:xxxxxxxx)" | depth 140 m | reverse complement strand
GCGTACACAGTCTGCAAAGGCACGTGCACGGAATTGCTAGTTGTCGCGAAGGATATCGCATCAGCCACTACGGCACCTGAATTTCACTCACGTGTACTTTGACGGCGATACTGGTGGCAGTCTTGCCTATGCCAAGAATCGTCACGTAATCATTGGTAGCCAGGTCCGCTTCTGGTGCAACGCCACCAGCCGTGCCGGATACCACGTAGATTTCGCCCACGGTGGCACTGGTAACCGTCAAATCGCCTAGCGTTACGTAGGACACTGGCTGGCCCGCTTTGGGTGCTGAATTCACCGCAATTCCGACTGCAGCAGCTGTTGCAGCAGTGTTGTCCGCGTCCGCCAGCTTCACCTTGTTGCTGTCGGTTGAATCCAGATAGACGGACTGGCCGGCCAAGATAGCTTCGCCGGCCGTACCAGCGTTAACGCCAGTTGCAGGTGGCACCACGTCGGAAGCGGTAATTGTCAAATCTGCCATTACTCAAGTCCTATAGGATTACTGGCTGTAGAGTCCATTCAGCGCGTAGCAAAGAGAATCCGTTATTCAGTCCACCGCGCCCGATGGTTAGCCGTTTTATTTCAATGACTCGCACACCCAAAACGATGTATTTGGCTGCGTTGATAAATACACTGCTCCACTGAATCTGGACAGGGTTTCCACCAACTAGCCCCTCATAGTTTCTGTAAATGTTTTCGCTGGTCACGTTGTTTGCAAAGTCAACAACGCTCTGAACCGTAAATGGCATCCCCTTAATTCCTGTACGCCACACGGCTACATCGTCTACACCAGCGCGAGACTCTACCTCTACCGTTTGCCTAGGTGCCTCTGGTGGCTGACTCAGACTGATGAACTGATACGGACCTATGAAGTAGTTAGCCATTATTTTTCTAGGTGTCTTCCGCGGGCTGCGTTGGCATTGCCCTTGTTAACGTTCTGCTGCCCATTAAGAAGCCTTTTTTCATCTGCTGCATTCTGTCTCAGTTGAACAAGTATCTCTTCTAAGAGCTCGGCTGACCGTCTTTCAGCATGACTCATTTCATCTGGAGTTTTCTTTCTATCTGCTGGTGGTGGACCTCCAAAAAAGTCGCCTTCCAAGCCACTAAACTTCTGAGGGTCTTGGGCGATTGTTATTTGCCTTAGTCTCTTCCTGACCATCCTCAGAAGACCTGATGTCTTGTCACCAGTAAAAGCGTTAACTGTGTCCTGTAGGTCCTGGTCTGTCTTTCCAGCTGCGCCCTTTATCCCCCTGTCTCTGAGTTTCTTCAATCCTTCAAGAACCAGCCTTCTTGACGAAGCCCTAATTGCACCAACTTCATCTGTCAGGTCAATCTTCTGCAGCAGCCTATCTGTCTGCGATTCCCTTACGCCAGTTCTCAATGGGGCAGTGGCTGTCCTGCCTTCTGCAAATCTTCGCTCAGCAATCTTTGGGTCGAATCTGATATCTTTCATCACCTCAGCAAACTTCTTCATTCCCTCCTTGGAGGTAATCCCCTGTATGAATTCTTTGGTCTGTCCAAGCTGCGCCTTGGAGAAAAATGCTTCCCTGAGGAATGGGTCTTGGAGGAGCTTAATCCTTCCCTGAATGGTTCCAGGGTCCTGAGGTCTAACAAGTCCATCGTCATGATCCCCGGTAATCCCCTTTCTTTCCATTGCATCCAATGTGCGCTGGTCTAACTTGAATCCTTTAGTAACGAACTCGTTTAATGCTCCAGCAAAATTACCAGAAAACCTTCTAGACACTTCACCTGTTGTGTCTGTTCCAACACGGGACAAGCGAGCGAAGAAAGTGGAGGCAAACCGGGCTACCTCTTTCTTGTCCTGGTTCTTTACCGTCTCTGTCCAGCGAGCGATTACCCGCGGTAGGTTCTCGGCAACTTTAGCAATATTTTCGACTGACGAAGCCTGTTGTGTGGCTGCAATCATGCCGCCCGTTGCCAAAGCAGATTTATCACCAGACTTGTTCATTACCGCAACAACAGCCTTAGCCATCTCTGGCGCATCTTGCGGCCTGTTACGGGTCAGTTCTCCAGCAAACCTTCCGGCTTGAACAGCTTGCCTAGGTGTAGCTCCAGCTGATATAGCTACGCCTAGCAATCGCTCCAGCACCTTGGCATCAGGGAATGCTGTGATCTTCGCTAGTGGTGCAGCCTGAGCCCTGACAAATTCCTTTTGTTTCTTCGTCAGCGATACGATGTTGTCTAGTTGCTCTTCCTGAGCTGCTGCCATCGCGCGTTGCTCGTCAGCTGCTGCTTTGTCTGCTGCTCTCCTTTCCTTTACCGCATCACCATAAATACGAAGGGCTGCAGTAGCTGCATCCCAAGCAGAACGAATACCAAATATTGCACCAGCTGCCTGCATCGCACCTTGCTTAACCGAAGCAGTTAGTCGTCGCTGTGCTTGCTGGCTCTTTTTGGAAGCACTCGTCATCTGCTGCTGCTGCTGCAACAACTTGGTGTTGGCCTTCATGAGCTTGGCGTAATCACGCTCTAGCTCTCGAAAGTCAGACGTAGCTTTCCACTTGGCAACACCCATTAGATGCTCTCAAAATCCATATAAGCAGCTATGGCTAATTCACCGCGGCTGGGTTTGATTCCGCTAAGCCGTCCAGTTCTCCAAGACTGGATTTCGATGATTCTTCGGCTGAGGGGGACTTCTCCGGCGTCTCTTTTTTTTTGAATGATTCAAACTCTTTGAAGTCGATCAATGCGCGGAGAATTCGACCAGCTATCCCAGGCTCTATCCTTATCAGTTCATGCTCACGCCAAAGAACACTGAGCTCTTCAAATGAAACCCTGTAGTTAACAGCTAAACATTCAATAGCTGTATCAACCAGCCACTGGGTTATTTGGTCGTCAGGGATCGGGAATGGCTTGTCTTCAACGTCTGTATCATGCTGCTCAAAGAAGTCCCAAACTATCGCTGACTTCTCCCACAGTGCGCGATGCTCATTGACAACCTCAGGGACTACCTTTCCGCTCTCATCAAAGTCATAAGCGTAGGACAACGTCCCGCATGGCTCGTTGTCCATTCGGGCAACAGGAACCTGCCAAGACTTTTCAGCGTATCCACAGTCAATCATGTAGCCAGGGACCGCGGTTGTCTTCTTCATGTCTTCAATCGTTGGTGGGTCATTAATCCACCAGCCGATATAAAACAAAGGCTGACCATTCCTCTTCTGCTTCGATGGCTTATAGACCTGATACTCAGGATGGTAGCCCAGCTTCTTCGGTAGCTTCTCTGGATAGTTGGAATCTTTAGGCCATAACCAAGACCCTATTTTGTGGTCAGGTCCTGAATCGACTTTGGCAACAATGTAATCGTCTCCAACCTTAGAAACATCACTCAAAGCCGTACCCAAGCCATACTCAGAAAATGCTTCTGATGATATGCCTTGGACGTTGGGGATAAAGTAAAACAGCCCGCTCATTCTTCGTCGTCTCCTAGGGAAAGTGTCATCTGGGGATCAGTTGCAGCTTCCTCTACCTCGCAACCTTCCAGCTTCTTAATCTGGTCTTCAGTAGGAATCATCCTGCCCTCTGCCATCTCCTTGGCAGCTGCAGCAGAAATACCAAGCTTGTCTTTGCACTCTTGTGCGCTGTACTTCGCCATCGTATCACCTAGGTAATGGTGGATGTAGTATCACTGATGATTAGCGGGTCCGTTGCGTTATCAGGCTTGATTAAATCAATATCAATCTGAACAGCAGCTTCTGGAAGTCCTGAAACCTCCCTGGCTCGAATCGTACCTGCGGTAGCAGTCATCTTGATGTGCGTAGCTGTACCGTTAGCGACCACGTTGCCATTCGCGGCTAGGTGTCGCCAGTAGAGCTCAAAGCTCGTTAGGGCCGTTCCTGCTGTCCCGTAGGTACGCATCAGCGTGACATCTCGGGAGGTAATAGAAATACGCGGGCTGAACCTCTGAATGCCGCCGTAGGTGATGTAGGCTTCACCTGAGTCAGCTACTTCTTCGTATTCCACCTGATAGTCAACCGATACATCAGTCACTGCGCCAATATCAGTACCGTTGATATCGATTCTTCCGAGGGTGAAGAATTCAGAGACAGCAGATGCAGGAAGGTTACCCAGTGAACCAGTAAAGACAATCGGGTCCGTTGAGCCATCCCAGACAGGGAGCAACCTAGCTACCATCGTTGCCAGTCCACCTTGGCTTGCGCTCATAGACTGAATGGTCAGCAGTGCATTTGTGGTTAGTCGCCATCTATCGTGCAACGTATCACTTACACCGATGGCTTCTCTGGTCGAGTGTGGGTCACTCTTTCGATACCACAGGTCAGCCGAACCACCAGACAAGTCATGAGCCACGTTCTCAACATCAATCAAGTCAAGGACCGTCTTTAACTGACTTGTCGTAAACGTGAAGTCTGGAACCGCACCAAAGGAACCACTAAACAATGGTGCTGCTTCAGAAGCAGAGTATTCGATGAGCTCTTGGACGTTATTAGCTGGGGTTACGTCCTGCAATTGAGTCAGAACGTTGGTTCCGTTCAAGTCGATTGCATGCGGATACCAAAGGGATGCGGTTGTCATTATTTAACCTTCTTACGCTTGCGAGGTTTGTAGTTGTTTATCAGCTTCTGAAGTTCCTGGTCATGTATCTCTGTCAGCTTGTCTTCGTCCTTCTTGTCTACTCGGGTTACCTCTTCACCAAGATTCGGTCTGTTGCCGCTCTTGGGTCTCATCGACAAGTAACTAGGACCAGGAATGTTGATTGTTGCTCTCGTTGGGTATGCCATGACTATCTGCCTACGTGTCATCAAGTTCTTCAGATGACCAGTGAACACTAACGGCCTACGCTCTCCCCTTCGACGCTTTCGTTCCTGATAGGCAGTGCTACGCTTCTTGAATCGGTATCGCCTAGCCGCTCCTGGCTGGAAGTGTTTGGGTAGTTGCTTCTGTTGCCAATATGCCCCCGTTCTCTTCATGGCTTCCCTGCGCATCTGATTTAACGCGCGTTTGCCAATCATCCCGGTGATTTCGACATCAAAGCCGATAGCAATCATTCGGCACTCGTATCAAACATGTAACGACAGGTCCAAACGTTTACTGTCTCTGTCCTGTGCTGAATCGGTGTAGGCATTGGAGGTTCAATCATCTCAAAGCCCACAGAACCATAATCGGCAACTGTCAGCTGACCTACGTTGGTCTGGATATCATCCATCACGTTGCCGATGAAGTTCAGAACGTAGATGTACTTATCAATAAACAATTGCTCATGTGGTGGGTCATTGATAAACCATCGAAGGTCTATCTGAACACCACTGCGAACTAGTGGACCAGCGCCAACCTGATCCCCACGGTGACCAATGATTGCAATTGCTGCTACTGGTCTCTTTACCTCTAATATTTTTGGGTCTTCCTGGTCTTGGAATAACACTACGTGTTGCTCCTTGACCTCTGCTTCTGTTGCTTCTGCTTCCGCTTGGAAGTTGCTGCTTTGCGACAACAGAGTGCGCAGAATGTCGAGTGACTCAGAAAGTGCGCCAGCTGGTGTTGGCATTAGTTACCTGCCCCGTGTTCCAGGTATCTAACGCGGGAAAACTCCAGGACCCAGTCATCTGTAGTCTGCTCTGACTTGCGACCAGTCCAAGCGTACTCTTCTTCGTACGGATCATCAGCTACAGCGCGTAGGATTGTATCGCCCCGCTTTGGGTCATCGATGCCAGTAGAAGCAGAGCGAATGCAATTGACTTCGATGTATTGCCTCTGTTCACCGTAGCCACCTTCAAAGTTGGTATCATCGTCCGTCTCATGGACAACTACGGTAATAGACCGACTGTCATCGTCAGTCTTATAAGTAACTGACTCTCCAAAGTCTTCTGATGTTATGCCGGTATAACCTGCTGTAACATCATTCGCTCTCAAGTTGTTCAGGGACATCTAGAACGTCCTCAGTCGATTCTAGCAATTCGTCAACGGGTTTAGCTTTACCTTTACCACCAGGAACCTCTGCTAGGTATTGAGGCATGTATCGCTTCACTCGTTCGATGTGGGCACGTTTAACCGTTGTCGGTTTGTCTCTGTAAAACATCAGCTTCGTTTTAGCGTCTATGCGAAAACCAAACTGATTGGCAACGGATACAACTCTCATATTCAAAACCTAAAAAGTGACGAGGGAGTAAGCGCGGGCTGCTCGCTGTCCTCCCTCGTCACGAGGTAGAACTATCTACTAGGTGAAGGTAGTCAGAACTGACTTCCACCAAGCCAAGTAACCAACGTTGTATCGAGCGCTGGTCATGAACTTGACATCCTTCGTTTCCTCATCCGTCAATCCCTTCATCTGGCGAGCCAGAGGACGACGAGCTTGGAAAACAAAAGGCTTCATTGCGCCACCAGTGTGGTTCAAATACCACTTAGTTGCACTGGTCAGGTATGGAGACACAACGATTTGGATATCGTTCTGCTCCATCACAATATTGGTATCACCACCACCCAAGAGGGTAGATCGAATGGCCTCATGTGCTGGCACTTCCAATTCCGGTGGAACCAAGACCTGCAAGTCACCCAAGCCCGTCACAGTTGGACGATTGAGCAGCTTTCCCTGGTCATTCTTATATTCCATCATCGTACGACGGGCTGCATGGAAAGCAGTCTTAAACTCAGCCGCGGTTACATTCGCCGTGTCAGTGGCGCTCGCGGTCAAGTCGTTGTCTTGCGTTCCACTGTCACCCCAGCTGTGGTCAGTGTCATAAAAGAACTGCGTGTCAAAACATGCAGTGCTTTCGCCAGCCACAATAGTGGTAAACAACAAGTCATCAGGATGGTGAGTCGCTTCTGATGCAAGGTCTTGGAGAAGAGGACCATACATATTCATGCGGTCATCTTCCAAGTTTTCCTTGCTAATCAAAAGACTGTTTTCCCAAGTCTTGTTGACCAGTGTGTAGTTAGCAGCACGAAGTTCGTTGAAGTGCCTGTCACCAAGCCACTCACGAGTCCCCGGCATGCCGCCTAACCATCCGTACTTCTCATCCTGACCATCACTAGGAGCGATAGTACAGATAGAAGGGTAGAACGGATTAGCTGCAGCAGCTGCACTGTCAAACTTCGCGGTCAAGTCGCGCAGAATAACAGTGGCCTTCGCTGTATCAAGAGCCATTGAATTTCTCCTATTTGTGGTATGCGACTAAATCGCGTTAGTTACGGTGCAGCAGAACCAACTTCAAGCTTGACCATCAGCTTGGTTGCTGAAATGAATTCAACAGCCGTACCAATGAAACTTGCTGAAGTGGAAGACTTTTGAATGGTCCAGTTGTCGATTGCATAGATTGCATCGCCAACATCCGATTGGGCAAACCCAGAACCGACAAGCTCGAAAACGCCTTCCGTGTAGACTTCAACATCCAGATCGCCAGTGGCACCTGAAGAGTTGTCTTTCTGCTCTTTGACGATTCCAGCAAATGCGTTAGCACCATCGTTATCATCACCTGTGATGTCACCCACAGAAGCATCAAAGAAGGCCATAGTTCCTTGATACAAGTTCTCACTTGCGTTAGCGGGACCGCCAACCAAACCACCAGGATTCTGTGCCTTGATTAGCTGATTGCTAGTAGTAGCAGCCATCGTTTAACTCCTAGATTGTCGATGGAGTGGTTAGTAAATCGCTTACCGATTCAGTGCGACGAGCTCATCAAGTCCGTCATCAATTCTTCGCGTACGGATGTATTCATCTTCGGTCGTACCACTGTTGGTGTAGTACGCCTGATTTTCCTTGTACTCGTCAACGTACTTCTGGTTCTCGTTGACAGGTTCAGGGTCAGCGCCACCATCATCAGGGACGGCCCTTCTTTGTTGCTTCAGGATGTTGGTGATGGCGTCTTGAGTGCCTTCAAGAGTGAAGTCATTATCGATGAATGACTTTCGGTGCTTGTCATCGACATTAGCCATCTCACAGAGCGCGGTAATCTGCTTCTGTCGAGTCTTCTCAGAAACTCGAACAGCGTCATCGTCAACATTGACCGGCTCATCAACTTCAACTTCTGGCTCTTCTTCTGGTGTAGGCTCTTCTGCCTTGAAGAAGTTTTCAACCACCCAATTCTGGGCTTCATCGTCTGAGATATCCGAAGGCATCCCAGCAGCCACAAATTTGGCCTTAAGACTTTCGTTAAGTGCCATCGGATCACCTCCCTTTGGCTCTTCCTCGTCGGGTAAATACCGCTCAGCTGCCGCGAATGGCAAAGAACGGTTTGGGATGTTCACAAATCCCATTGATTTAAAGTTGCTGCGCGTCTTGCCTTCAACAATCTCATCAATGAACCCGGCATCTAGAGCAGATTCAGCTGTGAACCACGTTTCGTCAGCCATCCATTCCTTCAGGTCATCGAGAGCTATATCAGTGCGCTTCGCGTAGGTGTTTGCTATTTGGTCGCGTTGGGTGTCTAAAACTTCCGCTTCCTTGCGCAAGTCTTCCGCGGTCCCCGCCATGAAAACACGCGGATCGTGGATCATGAAATCGGCATTCTCAGCCATCCTGATGGTGTCGCCGGCCATAGCGATAAAGGATGCTGAACTAAGGGCGATACCTTCAATCAGAACATCAACTTCCGCGGGATGGTGGACCAGTGCGTTATAGATGGCCTTACCGTCTGAAATCAGACCGCCTTCGCTATTGATTCTCACATTGATTCGCTTGGCGCTCTTGGTGTTCTTCAGGTCCGTTGCAAAGTCAGCCGCGCTGATGCCTTCACCGAAGAAACCACCACCGATGACACCATAGATGAGCACATCAACCTCTTTGCCCTTCTGGTTGATGATGTAGTGACCGTCTTTAGCGTCTGTTTGTTTGGTGTAGTTCATTCGTTCAAGCCACCGCTTCTTCCTCTGCCTGATTTTCGACGCTTTGTCTTGCCGCTTTGTCATTGACATCACCTATGATTAGCTGGATATCAACACCCATCTCTTCAGCAAGCTCTTTAGCTCGCTCAATCTCTTTCGCCCGTGCCTCTATTTTCTGTAACCGCTCTTCGGTTCGTCTTTCCCTGACCTCGTCGTAGTCATGTCCGCGGGCTGCTAAGACATCCGTTTCGGTTGACATATTTCCTTCAACGGCCTTGATATCAGCGTCTACTTCTTTGACTGGGTCAACCCAGGGCCAACCTGGAGCAATCCACGCATGCCGCTGGAATTCTGCTCGGTTCTCTTCGTAGTCTACAGGGTCAATGTCAATGACTCCGGTTGCGACACAGTCATCTAGAAATTGCTTGTAGACACGGGACCAACAGTCATCTATGGCTTCCTGTTGCCATCTACCGAAGAACTGACGACCGTCGATAAGAGAAAGCCGGCCTGAGCTGTAGTTTGTTCGGCTGTAGTCTTTGACCAACATTTCAAAGGGGTAGCCCAATCCCGCGGCTACTGCTCTCAGGTGCCATTCCATGTATGGCCCTAGGGTGTTTCCTGGTCGGTCAGCGCCGCCAAAGGTTACGTCTTGGCCTTCACCCAGATACTGGATGAGCCCAGGCGATAGTTCTTCTAGTCGGTCTGTGGTGCTACCGCTTGCGCGAGCTCCATCAGCTATGGCTAGCGGGTCACCATCGGTCCTGATGAATGCTGAGAAGCAAGCTGCAACTTGTTCGCCGATTAGGTGCGCTTCTGAGAAGTCTTTGAGGTCTTTAAGCAGTGTTAGCACTGGTGCCAGCCAAGGTACACCGCGGGACTGACCTGGGAGAAGTTCGCTATAGCTGTGACATACTCGCTCGGCTTCTACCTCCATCCATTGGAATGATGTGTCTATATCGTCTTCAGGATGACTAGTGCGGATGAAGTAGTCGGTTGGTTCGCCCCACTTGTCGAAGCGTATACCAAGTCTAAGGTTCTTTTTTTCGGTTTGATTCGGCGGCGTTTCCAGTCGTCTGGGATGCATAATCTGCAAATGCAGAGGTACAATCCCATCCTCACGCGCTGATAGAACCGCGATTCCTTCACCGTAGATGGCCTTCGATTGTTCGTACAGCCTCTGCTTATCGTAGAGCCGCTGCTCATCGGCCCAGATTCGCATTACAGCGTCTATACGCTCGTTGAGTGCTCTGGCCTCTGATTCGTCTAAAACACCGTCTATGGCCCTCACACGAGCTTGTGGGCGAATTCCTCTACCAACGACGTTAGAAACACGACCGTTGACGGCAGATGCAGCGAAAGCATCCTTCCTGAACATGTCCTCACAGTTGACGACTAGGTCTTCCCAGTCTTCCGTAAGCTGGGAATTGGGGGCTAGTCTAGAAGCAAGCCACTTAGAGCCCCTGAGGCGGTCTGTGCTGTCCGCGCCTTCGTACGCCCTGTTTTCACGTCTGACTACTCTCTCAGCACGTTCTAGGGCTAATTCTGAAGCTTTGGCGCGTCGTCTATAGCGATCCCTCGATTCCTTACGCCTAGAACCCCAGGCAGGGAAGATAGAGTAAATCGCGTTGTCGATTCGTTCGCCTAGACTCATCTTGATTTCAACGAAGCTTTGTTACGGACAAAACCACCAGACTCACTAGATATCTGAGCCTTGAGGTATTTGATTTGGCGTAGAATCTCATCAGGACCAGCCCGAACAACACCGATAGAGCGGTTCGTATAGCTAATTCCTGCTTTACCACATCTGGCCCAGGCTTCTTCCCAAATCGCCAACAGCTCAGCGTTGGTGTAGCTCTGGTCCCCTACATGTTTTGCTTCAGCCATGTAGGAATCTTAGAAACCCGTGAGAAGATAGATAAGCAGCGTCTTATAGGTTTCTGTAACGCGCATGAAAAAACCCCTAGCCGACTTACAAGGGGATGAAATCGGCTAGGGGAGGCGAACATCTATGTGCTGAGCATGGACCACAGGCACACAGACGGAGTAGTCAAGTTAATCTTCTTCGTCAGCTGGGTCGTAGTCAACTGTTCCATTGACCTGCTTCTGGCTCTCTTTGCAGGTGTCATAGGGGCAATAGTAGTAGCGAATATCGCCCACTGTGCTTTTACAGTTCATCAGTACGCCATGAACAGGACAGATCGGGCGCTGTTTTACGCGCACCTTCCTTGGCTGCTTATTCCTGCCTACGGTAGTGATTCTGCGTAGCTTTTTTGCCATCTAAAACAAAACTGATTGCTTTTTGGTTCTATCCGGTTCTAAGAAATCAACCCTACGCAGTTCATCCTGAATTCTTCTCTTCGCTATAGCAAAGTACCCTTCATCGATTTCCACTCCCCAGAACTGACGCACAACCACAGTTTCACTGTTCCGCAATCAGATTCCCATGTTGGCTCCATCACATCACCTATCGTCTACGGTTCATATGACGAATACCACCCTTATTCTGGCGTTCTGAGTTGCCTGTAGGTGGTTTGCTACGTCTTACCCTGCGAATCTGGATAGATGCGGCTACACAGCTCATGTAGAGAGCATCTAGATAGTGATTATTGGGGTTTTTCTTCTTCCATTTGACCTCTAAACCCTTGTTTTCCACAAAAGTCGTCTCTTCTATCTCGGCAACCATGTGGTTAGAGAATGTCATATGGTCTAGCGGGTCTTCTCCCCAAATGGTGATTAAGCCCTCTTCTGACTCGAATCTTCGATGTACGAAGGTCTTCCAGTAGTCAGAATCACCCAAAACAAGCCAAATACCGTTATTTTGCTTGTACATAGCCCACTTGTTACCGGCTACCTTGCTCTTTGAATTGGTCGTATTGTCATTCAGCTTGGCGCGCTTGTCACCAGATGCGCCTGAACCATGAAAGGGCTGATATCTGGGCTTTCCAGCCGCTTTATAGAAAGCGTAAACCCCATCCTGACAGTAAGCAGCATCAACCAGCGCGTAGGTAACGTCTACACCAGAATCATGCTTTTTCTTCAGCTCAGTCAATGCTTTGAAGACAGCGTCATCGAGCTGCTTTTTCTCTTTGCCTTCTGGGTAAACCTCTTGTACTCCGTAATCGATGATAGACGCCCTGGCGTCCTCTATGCCGCGCTCTCCAAGTACCCAGGCTGTTTCTACCCAGTGACAGTTGGAGGACGTTCCTACGTCGACACCTAGCGTTACAAAGGCGGTTTCGTCTGGTAGCTCTAATCGGTTTAGCCCATTGAGTCGTGATCTGACCTTCTCAGCCGAAATATCAAGAGACATCGGCTCATCTTCGTCAGGTGGGTCATTGTTGTACTCAGAATTAAAGTGCTTCCACCCGTCTTCTCCATCCTGTGAACCGTCGGCTATCACATTGAAACAGAACTGAATAGTCGAGTGTTCTATCTGCTCTCCATCCTCGCCAAGGGCAGAAACGAACCTGCGTGGATTGCTGACTACCGCGCCGGCATCCATCTTTTTGCGGTTGTCCAGATAGAACTTCGTTGCCATCTGTCCTTCTGGGCTAGTTCCATCGCTCATGCCAGCCATACGCATACGCATGTATTCTTCCCACAGGTCCATACGCTCTGGCTGAGAAGAAAGCAGCTGATATCGTTTTCCGTTCCAGCTAGGCTTCCTCAGAGGATCTGTGTAGATGTAGGCAATGCAACGCTTGTTAATGGTCGTGCACAACATTGCCATCGAGAGCCTTTGGCCAGGACCAGCCAAGCCCATCACGTCCTTCTCGATGATTTTGATTCGCTTCTTCGTCTGCTCTTCAGAGTCAGCTGATTCGCCTGTGTCAACGTCGTCCAAGATGACTAATTGGGGTCTTTTTCCGCCAATATTAGCGCCGCGGATTCCATCGCCCGTGATACCCGTTGTATCAATGATTCCACCATTTGGAAGCCTGATACGGTTAGCCTTCCACTCAATCTTGACACTCTTTCCATTGACCGTACATGCAGCAGCCTTCTGTGGTGCCGTGTTGACGTACCTAGCGACTGCACAGCATGTGGGGAAGTCTTCGAAGAGCTCGGAATATTCTTCATTGACTAGTGCCTGCTTAATGTCGTCCAGTATCTGATTAGCTTTTGGCTGAGTAGCACAGATAATCAGCACGTAATCCACCAAACCATGCAGAACAGCCAAGAGGGCTACATGTTTGGTGATGGTCGATTTTCCCTCACCACGTGGACCAGCGATGGCCTGACTTCCACCGTATCTGGCTCTACGCTCGATAGAACGCACCATTTCGGTCTGATCGCCTGTCCATTCTCTATCGAACTGGTCAGGGAAATAGACCTTGAGGCCATATAGATAGTCAGAATCAGCCTTCAGGCGTCTTTCTGACTTGCCTTCTTCAATGATTTGAATATCACGAGCACTTGCACGGCGGGTTGCCATGTAGTCTCGGAAATATTCATTGCTGCCACTGCGATTCTCAGTCGGTAGCTTCTTCCCCTGAAGCTGTAGCAGAATCTGACTCGCCTTCTCCCTCGGAAGCTTCTTCAAGAAGGCCGTCAATTCCGAGCTCGGAAGCGATTTGAGAAAATCTATCTTCTTCTTTGTCAACCGTACCATGCGCGTGAATATGAAGCTTTGCTGGCTTCTCGTCCTCCTGATTCATGCGTTCCATAGCGATAAGGTTTCTAATCCCTGCTGCCGAAACCCGTTCGTTATCGCTCTCGATGTGCTCGCGCGTCTTCTCTATGGCTAAATCTCTAACCGTATCGTCAGTATTCCATCTTAGAGCACGTTGTATCAACTGAGCTTCAGCCCTGGCGCTGATGGGATACTCATCGTTGCTGAGCTCACGTTTCGGCTTGTCTGGCTGTTTCTTTCGTTTCTTAGCCATTTGCATTTCTACCTAATGTTTGGTCTATTTTTGGCGAAGTCTGGTTGGCTTAGCCCGCTAAGTGATTTGGCAATGACTTAGCGGGCTTCTTTTTTTTTGCCCGTACAGGCTCAGGTGCCAAAGGGAACACTGCTACCAGTTCCCACAGTCGATACAAGAAGACTGGTAGGACAAATCCGATAGATACGATTGGCACTGCTCTGTGAATTGGTGAGAGTGTGATACGAACCAAGGAGAGCAATTCCGCGATTGTCGTATCCGGCGGCTGAAAGAATAGTCGTTAATACCATCGGTGCCGAGGATTCCCACAAGGAACGATTGCAGGGCTTTGTACTGCGGTGCGGTGGGGGTTTTTGCGCTCACGTTGTATCCGAATCACTTGGATCACTCATGTATCCACTGTCCAACGTTTGGCGAATGTCTTTGCAATACTCGCTGGCAGAAAACATCTTTTTCAACTTGCCACCTGCATTCTAAGCCCGCTCTTTCTAGACCTAAATCAAGTCCACCTATCCCAGCAAACAAAGACCCAAATGAAATCATTTGTCAGCCTGTAGTGCTAGAGCCTTTGGGCAGTCGTAACTAATCAGATTCCCTGGTCTAGTTACCTGTGGTAGCAGCAGGTGTTCTGGAATGTCTAAGTCAAAGCTGATGGGGTCTGCGCTGTACCTGTCTTCATCGAATGATGAAATCCAATGAGACACACGAAATGGAAGCGGAGAAACAAAAAGTCCAGCGCGATCCATTACAGAATCATCTTCATACATGAACAAGACATCATGCCCGTCTACTAAAACCACGTCCCCACGGGCACGTTCTTGCAGATACGACGTATCAATCAATCGACATATGGCATTAGCTACGGCGCAGAGTGTAGCTGCACCACAAACACCACTGTCGATATCTTTCTGGGTTACGTTGACTCGAACTAACATTACAGATACTCCCAATATTCAGGGTAACTCCCGAAGGTCATCATGGATTGACCACTTTTAACGATTTAACAAAGTGCAATTTATCGTCGATGTTTTCAC
>TARA_R100000808_G_C2155151_1_pt1 | contig 14781 bp, 23 predicted proteins | sample TARA_R100000808 | Tara Oceans TARA_R100000808 (sample SAMEA2622852) | marine metagenome | biome: marine biome (ENVO:00000447); feature: marine epipelagic mixed layer (ENVO:xxxxxxxxx); material: "saline water (ENVO:00002010), including plankton (ENVO:xxxxxxxx)" | depth 140 m | reverse complement strand
TCATCAGTTAGTGTATCATTAGTAACAACAATCTTTGTTACATTACTAACAGCAGGGTTACCGTCTGCTTCTTGTACTGTTAATCCCCAATCACCACTAATAGCGCAAACTGTCTGGTAAGTAGACTCCCATATAGCACTTGTAGCGTTAACAGTTTGATAAGTAGACTCCCATTTACCTGAACCAGCTGATACAGCAGTAAATGCAGAATCACCTCTACCACCTCTATCCCATGTCGCAGAATTAGCAGAAACTAAAGAATATACTGTGCTTAGATTGACCCATTCATTGTCCCATAAGGCAGATGCACCAGTTACTGTTGAAAATACAGAGTGTAAAGATTCCCATTCATTATCCCATTGAGCAGATGTACCTGTTAACGTACTATGTACAGAATTGAGAACTGCCCACTCATTATCCCATAAAGCAGAATTTGCTGTAAGAGTTGAGTATACTGTAGAAGTGTTTATGTTCCAATGCGCGCTATTGGCGTGAAGTGTGGCATAGACACCTGTACTATCAGCAAGAACACCGCTGAACGTACCGTCAACGAATGTCGCGCTGATACCTGCGGCGGCAAGCATAGTTTCGTTGAAGGTAGCACTACCTTTAACAACAAGACCATTCTTCGCCACGAACGGTGTCTTTTTTACTGCCATTGGCTTCCCTATCCACTCAATGAACTAGACCGTGCGGGATCAAGTTAAGTATTGGTTTACATCAATATTTATTAGATTTAGCCTTATAGATGGCAGTAGAAATAAAGATATATCAAGTATATCTTACGTCCATGAATCAGGATCGGATTGAAGTATTCTCCTTAAGCGATTGATCTCATCTACCATTTCCTTCATGACATTTTGTTGTTTTTCGATAACACCGCTTTTTAGTTGAGAATTAATCTTTTCTTCAGTGTAAATGTGGAACAATTTATCACCATTTACTCTAATTTCGTTATACCTATCTTTATAGAAATTTACTTCTGTCTCACGAATTTCAGCGGCTTTGTCCATTTCTACCTCATGCCACTTATTTTGAATATATATTCCAGTCAAACAACCAACACATACAATAGCTACTGCGATAACACTAATCCATTCATTACACCAATTCCGTGTTTTTTCCCATAAATTTTTCATAACATTATTATTTATCCTTTGCTATGTTGTTAATACTTTCTTGCATAGATTCAAACTTTCGTTTGAAGTATGTTAATTGCACTTTCTCGGCGCGCTGGCACATTATATGTTTACCTTTCGCTGCTTCTTGAATGGGTATTAAGAACAAGTATCCATGATAATCTTCCTCAGATTTTAAAATCTCGGGTATCATTTTATTAAAGGTTGCAACATCTTCTGGATATATTTCAATATCATCTAGATCTGCTAATAATTTGTCTATCTCTGTAATTGCCTTTTTAAGGCATGTTCTGAAGGAATTGTTTAGAAAACGGACTTCTTCTGGTTGATACTCAGTAACTGTCTCTTTGAGCATCAAATAGTTACCGTAACACTCTCTTCTATAAAAATTGAGAGTATCGTAGTTCATATATTAATTTAATCTAATCTTCGTCTTTTTCAAAAGGAAACACTATCCATGTATCGTTTGGAAATTCTGTAACATAGTAATCTGGTACAAATTTAGTACCAGTCTTTATATATGGAGTTGCTGTAATTATTTTCGCTTTTGGAGCTTTTCTTTTAAATTCATTATATACGTAATCAAGAGTAGACCCACCATCGCTAATGTCATCGATAACCAATATATTACTAGACCGATCCCGGATCCTATGAGATGGTACGTCTTGATAAACACGGATCGCTTCTCCTCGTTCATAATTGTCATAAAGATTTAGGCCCATTACATAGAAATTATCTGGCTCGATATACTCTGCCATAATGCGTGCAGGTACTAATCCGCCGCGCGCGAGAGCTATGATAGTATCAATTTGTCTATCATCTTCTAGAATTCTTCGAGCAGTATGAAAACACGCTGTATGAAAGTTAATCCAGTCAATCTTAGATTTCTTCATACATTTATTATATGAAGAGAGATTGATTACTCAACTAACCATTTACCTATATTTTTGGACAGTGTTTCAGCTATAGCGATGTACTCTTCTTTTTTCTTTTTACTTCTAGCACGCTTAGCTTTTTCGTATATCTCTAAGACATAGTCATGAGTTATCTGACGAGACACGACACCCTTTCTTGTACCTTCAGGAAACACAGTATCCACCTTTATCAGTTTTTTGCCCCTTTTCATGACATTTCATTTACAATTATTTAAGCCCCTAGGTTTGTTATTAAAGTAAACGTCTATAGTATGTTAGAGCTGTATAATTATTTGGCAACTAATTAAATACTTTTGTGATTGGAAAAAATAAATATCCTGATTTTATCTGGGATGTTGATTCAGGTCATCTGATAATAGAGAGGACAGGTGACAAGTTTGTCGATAGCAGTGAGTATGTTGAAGACAAGTATAAGAAATTTTCCAATATAGATGAAATACGCTCATATTTAAATGAGAATAAGATAACCGGATCAGTCGGTAGAAAGCTTAAATAATTGTAATGGGACGCTTAATTGTAGGTGATGGTAGTGCTGGTATAACCCAGAGTAAATTGGGATTGACCGTTTTTGGTGGGTTGAGCACACAAGGCGGCTTGAGCGCAACGTGTGCTGCTGGTGAAGAGATCTATCTTGAAGGATCCGTCGGTATCGGGACGACTGCACCTGCGGCGAAGCTCGAAATTGAAGACGGTGGTACAGCTCATAACTGCATAGTAAAAGTAACTTCTGATGACCAGTCCCCATGGGGTCTTATCATTGGTAATGATACTTATAGTACTACTGAGACTAAAGGTCTAGGATTTTATCAAAATAATGACGGTACGAGCTTTATTTATTCTGATTATGATAGCTCTAACGGTAACTTAATCCTTCAAGGTACTGGTGGCAAAGTCGGCATCGGAACTGCGTCTCCGTCTACTGACTTACACATTTCAAAAGCCTCTAACCCAACTTTTAGGCTTACAGATACAACCAATGATAATTACGTCTACCTCCAGCAACAGGACTCTAACGCCTATCTGTTTACTGGATCAGCTATTCCCCTCACTTTAGGAACCAACCATACCGATCATTTAACCATTGCTTCCGGTGGTAACGTCGGTATTGGAACAACTTCACCGGCAAAGTTACTTGATATATCTGGCGCCACTGCATCTGTGCGATTCACAGAAACTGGGACAGGTGCACGAACATGGGAAGTAGGAAGTGGTGTTGCTTCTAATGGAGCATTTACAATTTATGATGTGACTGCAGGAGGAAGCCGTTTCACGGTTAATACAACTGGTGCAATCGGTTGGGGTGACAACGCGGGGTCTGGTACCTTATCTTGGGATAGTGGTATGACGAATGTATATGCAACTACAGATAAAAGATTGCATCTTGGTGCAGGTAATAGTGATGACCATCTAATAATTGAAACAAATGGTAATATCGGTATTGGAACACAACATGCATCTAGATCGTTGGATATCGGCCCTAAGACAGATGGAATGGTAATACCTATTGGTAATACGTCACAAAGACCTGCTACATATCTATCTGCAGGTACAATAAGATTTAATAGTGAGCTAGCAGCGTTCGAAGGTTACACAGGAAGTGCATGGGGTGCACTAGGTGGCGGTAATGCATTTGATGGTGCATCGATAATTAGATATAATGATCAAACGTTGGGTGAAAATGTTACAATAGGCATTGCAGGGTCGCTAAGTGCAAACGGATTTACAGCTGGCCCAATTACCATTAACGATGGTTATACAGTAACTATTGAACATGGATCAAACTGGACAATTATCTAAATAGTATAAATAAATTTAAGTTATGAATGAAGCAGTAGAACTAGCAATTGATAGTGGATACATTGATATTCCAATCGCCTTACAATCTCTTAAACCAGGCGCTGAGTGGGTTCTCCGTGGAGTTACTTATGAAGGATTAGAATGGCTTGATAACGATTCCAGTAAACCTTCGAAAGAAGAAGTAGAAGATGAAATCAGCCGATTAAACATTTTAGTCGAGCAGCGAAAATATCGCGAGAAGCGAGCTAAAGAGTATAAAGATATTCATGAGCAGCTTGATATGCTGTATTGGGATTTCACAAATAATACAACCACGTGGAAAGATCACATTACAGAAATTAAAGAAAAGTATCGCAAACCTGGTGACTGATAACAGAAGCATAGCATGAGTACAATTAAAGCCAATACTGTTAAGCCTATCTCGACTACTAACAATTTAGAGATTCAGACTAACGATACCACCCGCATGACTTTATCTGCTACTGACGGTCTAATTAAGCTACCGACTAGTTCGCCAGGTATTCAGTACGGTGACGGTTATATTCAACAATTCGCTGGCGGTAAGATAAGACAAGTTGTTACTGCGGTTCAGGATTCCCCTAACACATCAACAAGCACTTCTCTTGTTGACTCTGGAATACAAGCAACAATTACACCGAAAAGTGCAAGTAGCTGTATATACGTTGATGCAATGGTTAGCGCCGGTGGTGGGATTAATAATACTATGGGTTTCGGTATTAAAAGAGGTTCTACTAATATTGCTCTTGGTATCGCTGGTAATAATCGGCGCCAGGCAACAGCCGGTTGCTTCATTGTCGATAATGAAGCAGTAGACGCAACACCAATAAAATTTTTTGATAATCCCAATACAACTTCTGAAGTAACATATACGGTTACATTTAGTGTACGAAGTGGGTATACAGGATATATTAATAGATCGTCTAATGACAGTGACGCTCAAGAATATATTCGACCGATATCTACTATCACTCTTATGGAGGTAGCTACTGGTGCCTAATAAATACTTTTGTGAGTAGTATACGGTTAAGAGAACAAAGTACGGCGCCAGCTGATGCAGCATCCGGTCAAGTACAAATGTATGCAAAGACGGATGGTGAGTTATACGTTAAGCAAGGCGGTAATAGTGAACAAAACTTAGCGACCGCGAGTGATATAAGTGAATTAAGTTTAGGTCAAGTCTTGAACGTTGTACAAACTGTTAGAACAACTCGATTAGCAATTAGTTCATCAACAGCTAATTTAACATTTACAGATGGTTCATTATCAGCATCATTAACACCAGCATCATCATCAAATAAAATATTAGTTACATTTGCATTCTACGCGACTCATGCAGACTCTGAATCATCCCAATTTTGGTTATTGCGATCTGATAATACATATGATATAGCTGGTGGTACTATAGTCGTACAAGGAGATGCTAGTGGTTCAGCAACACGTGTTACTGGTGGTGTTGGTGAGTCTAATTATTCCGGTGCTAGTGTAACTGAACCTGCTAGTTTAGTACATTTTGAATATCTTGATTCTCCAGCATCAGCAAGTGAAGTCTCATATGGTATACGAGGTAAATCAACAAGCGGTACAATGTATGTTGGAGGTACAGCGAATACAAGTGATGCTGATGCAATGTTATTTCCATCATCTATAACCCTTAAGGAGATAAGAGGATAAGTAATATAAATGAGTAGTATACGGTTAAGGGAACAAAGTACGACACCAGCTGATGCATCATCTGGCCAAGTACAGATGTATGCAAAGACGGATGGTAAGTTATACGCCAAACGTGGTGGTGATGCTGAGACTCGTATTAGTGATTCATCCACTAGTGGCAAGGTACTACAGGTAGTAGAGTCTGTATTTAACTTAGGAGGCTCTGGAGTTGAATCTACATCAACTTCTTTTATACATTCATTTTCAGGAGCTATAACACCAACATCTACTTCAAGTAAGATATTAATACAAGCAGATGTAATGCTAAGAGCGAAAAAGGTTGGTTCAGGTTCGTCTGATTCTGCAACTGTGGTAGCTAATGTTAATCGACTTAACTCCGATGGATCTACAGCATGGCAAGCTATATCTGGATCTGGGGAACAGATTCAAGGAGTGGAGTACTCAGCCCCTGCTAGTAGTACCGGTCACGGTTGGACAGTTCGTAGAAATGACACGAGTAATATATATGGTGGTGGTGTAGTTAGTATTATGCGACTTGATTCACCAGCCTCTACAGATGAGTTAGTATATGATGTAGTAACCAGAATGGTTGACGCTGCTACATCATATCATGTTTATGATGGTCAAATGATAATACAGGAGATAGCAGGTTAGACTAACTTATTCTCCGGAAGCTCTTGATACTCTTTAATTCTATTAAACCACATATAACTGTACTTGTCGAACTTTATCTCATCCATCTCAAATTTCTGAAATGTTAGGTCACGTGAGCACATCAGAATGATTCCATTTCGAATATCAGAGCCTGTTACATAATTGTGAGCATTTGCGTAAGCTGCTAATTGTAGATAATAATCTTGAACCCATTCTTCCTTTTTAGGTTTATTAGTTTGCTTGAAGTCAATAATGTAAGGTGTACCTTTATACATGCCAACAACGTCTGTAGTGCCAGCATATTGGTCTTTATAGTAGAGCTGTACCTCTGTTCCCCAAACTTCATCTAAATGCTTCAAGCCTTTCTCGACAATAACCTTGGACATTGTCTGAGCTTGTGAGTGATTTGGGCTTGGTGAAAAATCGCGTGTTTTCCCTAATATATGATATTCAAGAAAAAGGTGCATAGACGTACCAATACTGGCTGCTTCTTGCTGAATGCGTTTAGCCTCTTTTTCACCTACTCTTTTTCTCCAGATGTTAAGAAATTTGGTGTCTTTTGTTTTGCCGAGGATGTTGGTAACGGATGGAACTAGTCCTCCTTCTGGTGTCTTGTACAATCGCGTACCCGAAGTCTCGTCTCTAACGAGCTCAGGGTAGTCGTACTTATCGAAGTTCTTTAGCACAAGGTTAATTATAGTATGAAAAGTTAAAAAATCAACCCTTAAGTTGATCAAGCTTTACTTCTAATTTGTTGAATCTTTCGTTAATAAAGTCTTCCAACTTATCCAGGTCTTGTTTAGACACATATTTTTCCGGCATTGATAATGCCAAGTCTGCCATTTCTTTTCTTACTTCTTTTAAGTCCGCATCATGATGTCTTTGTAGATCATCTACATCTTGTTCGATATTGTTGTTGCGAGACCACATCATTCTGATTACCCAGCCTCCTAAGAATGATATTAAACCAAACGCTGCATTAATGACGAGTTGCGAATCCATCACTAATATTTATTCTCTGGATGTCCGAATTGAAAGAAAAAAATTAACTATATGGATTCCACATATTACCTGCAGCATCCATATCTAATCCTGGCTGTGCGGATTGAATTTCTGCATCTCTAACAGAGTCTTCTATCTCTTTACGCTTTCGATCTAATAACTCAGAAAGGATATCACTATGATACTCTCTAATATCTGAATCATCCCAAACAGAATTAAACAGCTCATCCCAACCTTCATCTGTTGTTGGGTATGCTCCGTCTTGTAAGTGTTGATCAATAACATTTTGAACATGCTCGTATTCGTCATCTTGATCAAATGTTTCTGTGCCAATATCCTCTGGTCTACCAGACGGGTTAAATCCACCACCACCAATTTCATTTAATTGCTGGTATGCTTCAAAGATTAGTTTTTGATCTTTATCTTTCATCGATTATAAACGTATTTCATATAGAGGTTATTTGCAGCTACATCAAAGCTGTCCTCAAAAACATTATCATCATGAGCAGGTTCTAAGTCTGACATATGTACTGACATATTGTCTCCTCTCTCTGCTGTACTAGCTTCTGATTCAGCATCAGGTTGATCTTGCATTAACTCAACAACAGCAAAGCTACCTTCACCGTCTTCAGAGATTTCTGTGATCTCTCCTAAGCCTCCGCCAATTGAGTCACTTAAGCGAACCGTATCACCAATATTAAAATCATGATCGATATCAGCATCATCACCTAGCTCTTTTGCAAAAGCATTCATTTCATCTTCGGTCATTAAATTAAGCTTAGCGACAACTTGTTCCATTGTTTCATCTTCAGTAAGAACCTTACCTTCTCTCTTCGCGCTGTCCTTGACTGTGTCCCAGGCGGTCTTGGCCGCCAAGGCGATGCCGCCGAGACCGAGAGCACCTTGCAATCCAGGGCTCAGTTTGCTATACCAGTTAGACATACCTTGACCAGCTTGACCGAGTAGTTGACCACCTCGTGTAAGGAGATCTTGTCCTCTTTGTCCCCATGTCGGATTAGCTAAGCTTGGGTGTTTGAGGCGAAAGGCCTGCTGGTCCATTCCTTTTGGAGACATACCAGTATCGGGATTGTACCATGGAAACTCCCCCTTCGCCGCCCTGGTATCATATTTATAATTTGCTGGAACATTACTCGGTCGTGTGGGTATACCACCAGGAGCTGTTGCAACATTAGGGTTCACCGGCTTCTTTGGAGCGGGTGGAACAGGTGGCGCTTGTGGCTGTTGTTCTTGTTCGTTTAAGACTTCTCCGTATTGTTCTGCAATGAGTTTTTTGTCTCGATCGTTCACTTAATTATTTATTGAATCCCTTGAAAAGATAAATACTTATATGAGAAAACGTCGCACCCTTTTGGGGGAGCACTATGATAAAGAGTGGCAAGATGAATTTAGATCCTCACTTCCTAAAAACCCAACACCAGAAGAACTAAAGGAATGGGAGTGGCAACAACAAGAAAAAGATCGTCCAAAAGTGCTTAATCACGATTGGATGTTCCATGAATGGTTAAAATCTAAAGAGCGCGGAGAGTAGTATATCCATTGTCAATAGCCCATTCGGCCATTGCTCTGATCTGTTCTAATCGTTGTGTTATATAATCAGTATCCATACCTGGATCGATTATACGTGCACCACCTTCTCCTCTTTCATCTCGAGGTTCTCTAATACCTGCATTAATATCAATCTCATTAATATAAGTGTCAATTCTAATTAAAAGATCACGAGCATTGATATCACTCGTATCATATATACCTAATACATTTTCAAACATCTCATGAGCATTTGCATTAGACATTTGTATCTCAGGTCCACCTTCTTCTGACTCATTTACTTCTATATCAATTCGATGTACTATACCTTCTGTAGAACCTGATATTTCTTTTCTAACGTTTATAACTTCAGCTAAGCCAGTTTGTTGAATATGTTGAGCTACATCGTTAATTATCTGTCCTTGTGCTTCTTCTGGTACACCTTCTGGTGGATACCAATTAATAGTACCTTTAGGATCATTATAACTATGATGACTTGTATCAGGAGACCAATCGTTCATATCACCTAACCATTCAGGAGCTTCTTTAGCCCATCGAGACTTATACCAAATAAATCTACCAACCTCATGAATAACATCTAGTACACCTTTAGGGCCAGGCTCAGGAGCATCAGCTACACTTAACGTAACTGATTCATTCATAAAAAAGAAATCTTTAAAACTAGGATTCATTATCGTGTATATCCATTATGTGGAGCATATAACCTTTGCTTTTAATAGGGTCTACTTTAACAGGGATTACATCTCTACCTTGCTCAGCGTCAAATAAAATACTATCTATAAATTGAGCTTTATCACTATCCATTATACCTGATATTCGCCAATCTAAATCTTCATCAGTACCGTGCTTAACTAAACGAGTACCGCTATTTGTCTTGATAAGATCCACTTCAACATCTTTGTACTTAATAGGCTTTTTCTTAGCCTGGTACATTTCAAATATAAGATGTGAGTCTTTATCCATCATGATTATTTATATTGTAACCACAACTGCCAAACTTTATCTACATGCATTGGTTTAGAGTGTAAATCTATAAATGTTGGAAAATTAGATGCTATTGCTCCTGGTGTTAATGCTCTTTTTTCCATTGGAACAAACCATCTTCCTGGAGTCTGTATAAGTGACTCATTATGCGGATTGGCGTGTATAGTTACAATAGGCTGTGGTACGTCAGGTCCAGGGTGACCATCAGGTGGAGCTATGTGTATTATATGTCTTGGAACAAATGGACCGTTTTCATTTTGATAAACCTTTAACGGTATGTTTATACCCTGCTTAGGTGAACCTAAATCTTTTGAATGTTGTTGCAGATTATATATAAAAGTACTAATATCATCACCGCGAGTAACAAGATCATTGTCCTCTTCAATTAATGAAATGTACTCTTTAAAGTTCATTTATTGCATATATAAGCCAGTGCTTGGCTCACCTGGGTTAAATTGTCCTACGTATTGTTTATCAACATGCCCTGTTGATATCGTAAAGATGTCTGGTATGCCTTCTAACCATGCGCCTGGCTTGACCTCATGATAGAACGGTCTCGGTACCATTTTGTCTGTAACAAACCATTTAGTAGCATCTTTACCTCTCCTCTTCTCACTTGGCTTTTGCTTCTTGACTATGGCTCCTTCACCACCCCAATATAGTGCGACGATCTCAGGTCTATTCCACCATGCGTCTTGAGCTTCACGCCAAGCAATTTCCTCAGAACCTCCAACACCTCCACCTAATGCTCTCTTGGTAGCTTTAACCAACTGAATAACATCCTCTACATCACCATACAAGTTCATATGATCAGCTATGTTCATCTTCGCTCGCTCTCTCTCCCAATGTGGTGTGCTACCTCCTTGCTGGCTCGGTAGCGCTGATGCTATATCCCAGTCCTTTTGATTTTTAAATGGATTATCGGTTGTATACTTCCACATCTCAAACAACGTCTCTTCAAATTCCTCCCAGCGATCACCTCCTCTACCGTGTTGAATCCAATCAGGCCCTAGCTTAGCCAGTCCAGTATGGTAATACTTTGGATCAAGTATGCGCTTCTCTAGCTCAGGCCAATTGTACATCTTAACCTTAAATAGATATCCTAGCAAGCCAGTACCCAATCCGAGGAAGCGATTTGATTTCTGGTTTTGATCGTACCACTCTTTAAATTGATTATTCACCCACTCAGCTGGCTCTGGTGCACCAACACTACTACCATGCTCTTTTTCTAATTGAGCAGCTATCTCTCGATTACCATCCCATGTTTGCTTCTTGATCATTAATTCCTTGACTGTCTTCTCTTGTCCGACGAGCTGATCAAGCCTCTTAATGAATACCTCTTCTAGTTCTTTCCATGGCTTTTTAGTTGCTGTGTCAGCCCCGGCCAAGCTGCCGATTCTTCCAAGCCCAACATTTCCTCTTATGTCTGATCCATAATTCCATGCACCAGCACTAAACATTGCATCTTCATCATTTAAGTAGAATGTATCTGCTTTCTTTATATTCTCAGGAGTTTGGTTCTCCCTTCTCTCCATGTAACCGAATACCTTATTAGGATCTTTATCTTCCCATAGCTTATCTGTAGAGAACTTCGTAACATACTCATTCATCTTAGCTACATCTTGAGGGGTAACGCCAAATGCATTTAGAACTGTGTCAACTTCTATAGATTCATCATTAGCGAGATATCCCTCTGCTGCATAAGGTCCAAAGCCCATACCCTCTAAATCATTTATTTCACTGTCAGTACCAAATGCATATACAGCAACAGCAACCTTATCCCATCGCCTGTCTGATGTTGGTTGGTGGAGCGCTGCACCGTGTGCTCCTCGATTCAATATCTCTATGACACTGTTGACCATAGACCATGAATCAGTTGGTTCGCCTTGCCCTTCATGGGGCTCGATATCACTCCACGTTGATGACAGCATTCCAGTAAGACCCTGATCAAGCGCGCCCTGGACAGCAAATCCTTCCTCAGTCTCCTGCCGCGCATTCTCTTCGGTATAACTACCAAAAACATCTTGAACGACTTTCCAGCCAGAGATGTTCCAAGCTTTAATCAATCGCTTTACATTCTGACGAGTCATCTCAACAGCACTAGCATTCTCCTCACTCCATCTTGCTATAGTGTCTAATGATTCTGATGGTCGACCGTGCTGATAAGCCGCCCATATATATTTCCCTATGGCTCTACTCTCTTGCGATCCGTGCCATTCAAACGAATCAGGATAATGCATTATGATCCAATCAATGGTCGCAGGGTCGTCCTTAGTCTGTCTTACTGTAAACTCAGGACCTTTGAAGCCTGCTTTAGGTAGGAAATATAATAAGACGACTCCTTCTTTATTTGTATATTGATTGAAATGTTCTGGGCTTTTAGCAGCTGTACACCATTTAGATCCAGCACCATAATGACAAGATGCTTGGTGTGTTTTTGGGTGCACTACTTGAACCTTATCATTCTCAAATACTCGAGTGGCTCCTTCTTTCTCTATTCTCTTTAATTCAGAGCCAGACATCATATTTCGAGCATTTTCAATTGCATTAGAGATATGATAAAAATCATCAAAGCTAAAGATATCCTTTTGTTTCAGTGTACCACGCTTTACTTGATCATTGAAGCTATTGATCATATCTTCGATGAATTCATTTTCATCACCACCATCTTCCGCTCCATATTGAGCCAGTTGATCATTATACTCAATGCTACCACCGTACTTCTTTTTGAAGAGCTCTATATTACTCCTAGAAGCTTTTACCTCACACAGAAAATATTCTTTAAACGATATCATCTATTGAATTATTTATATACATTAAGAACTTAGCTCTTTTATAATATAAGGAGTCCGTCTGTCTTGAATAAAGCCTTCATTATATAGGTATTGTATAATATCGTACTTAGTGTCTCCAGGATCAGAGTAGAAAATTATTCTATCGTCATACCACGCGTCATGGTACACAACTTCCAAATCAACGCCATATACGTTGAGCATGTAAGTATTTATTTCTTACATTCGCAAACACACTCTGTATTGTCACATTCTCCGGAGAGACAGCAACCTGCGGCACAATCGCCACATTCGCTACAATCTCCAAACCAATGAGAGCAACCAATACTAAGAGTTGCTGCAATTACTAATAATAGTTTCTTCATATTTTTACTGCCTTTCCATCTACGTCTCTGTGATGAGGATATGTCATAAACACATTAAGTTTAATCCTATTACCATCTTCATCAACTGGAAATGTGTTCCTATATGTACCGAATATTCTGTCCATAAAGAAAAAACAAATACCGTAATTAACATTATCGAAATGATGTATGTCATGAAGTCTAACTAACCGTCTAAACCATCTAAATTTCCACAGAAAATGACCTTTGACGTGAAATGCTGAGTGCATTCGTGCTACGATATAATTAGCATATATCCAAGCACCTGCTGTGAAGGGTAATGCGTATTGCCAAGGTGCAAAAGAGAACGCAGTAACAGTAGTAGCTATACCGACTGCATACCACGTCCAACTATCCGCGCTGTCATATGGACCGTCTGTGCGAAGTGCATTAACTGGATACTGAAGTTCATGATGTTTATAATGTCTAAAGGCGACTTCTTTACCTAGTAGTTCACGGTGCTCAACCCATCTGTGCCAAAAATACCCTACGAACTCGACTAGAAGTGGCCCGGCTAAAAGAAAAAGTGCAGCGTATTTCAACCATTCCATAAAAATACTTATGCTCTCCCGTCCAAACCTCCACATTTTCCGGATAACAGTTGATAATATATGTGAGTGTACTATAATATACGTACGATGGACACGGTTAAGCGTCTCCTTTTTGGGAGAACATGGAAAGGCTCTTTAGGTAGAGTCGTAGCGCTTCTTATTATCGGGTTAGTTCCATTCGGATACCATTATCAACCTATCTACATTGACGGTATTAGTATGGAGAAAACATACTCCGACAAGCAATGGACACTAATGCAACGAAAAAGGTCTCTCGGTAAAGGTTGGTCACCGGATAGATTCGATGTTGTTGTGATATGGAATGAAGAGTGTAGAGAGAATTTATGTAAACGAGTAATAGGTCTACCAGGTGAAACGATAGGCTTAGCTGATGGTAAAATATATATTAACGGGAAAGAACTACAAGATACATTTGGTAATGGTGGTGATGTATTATACTTTAAGCGTGTATACGATCACATTAACCACCCAACTGTAGGTGGTAATCCATGGTCATTCAAGCCTATTGACCCAGTAACCTTTCGTACTATCGGACCAAATGAAGTATGGGTTATCGGTGATAATAGGTCAGATTCTATTTTCGGGCATTTCCCAATTAATGAAATACGTGGAAAGATTGTATTGTACTAGAATAAATATTAGAGTATGAAGACACTACTCGACCACTTGAATAGTCACAACGGAAGACTTCCTTGGCTGCTAGTAGGACTAGGTCTTAACCATCTTCACGGTTGGTGGGACATTAGCCTGTTCGGCTGGGGACTCGTATTAATTGGTGGCTCTATGCTGCTTGACAAATTGTCAGTAAAATAGAAGCTAATTAATATTAACCTTGTGATATTATTCACCCCGGTTGGGCCTGTGCTCACCGGGTTTTTTATTATAGAACCTTATTCAATATTACAGTGGTAAGTATGATTGTCACTGTAGCTCCCAAAGCACCTGCCATTATATAGCATATAACCTTTAACTGGGAGAGATCGTATTCTCGCATTGCTTTCGGGGTTCTCATACCACCCATAGGTATTGGGGGCTTAACGGGTTTATCCTCTTTCATGAGACCGTCATATATACGGTATTTTTTTAAGTTATCATTCCACAATATAGTTTTATTCTGTTTTGGGAAGGATAAGATAGTCCATGCGTGTTCTCGCCAAACACGGCGTTTATTAATCATGAAAATATTTATTATTTCTCGCGGGGCATCTCTGGCCACGCTACAGGGTCCACTAGTCCGCCGATGGTGCCCAGAAACGGATCCTTCG
>TARA_R100000808_G_scaffold621_1_pt1 | contig 14794 bp, 16 predicted proteins | sample TARA_R100000808 | Tara Oceans TARA_R100000808 (sample SAMEA2622852) | marine metagenome | biome: marine biome (ENVO:00000447); feature: marine epipelagic mixed layer (ENVO:xxxxxxxxx); material: "saline water (ENVO:00002010), including plankton (ENVO:xxxxxxxx)" | depth 140 m | reverse complement strand
TCAGAAATAGCGTAAGCCTTTTTACCAGAAGCATATTTTGCCATTAGCCTATCCGATAATATTCATATTTGGGCACTACGTTGAAAGAGGAACGATCCCTATCTTCAGTCGCTGCCCGATCAAATTCTTCTTCATAAATAGCTTTTAACATCTGAATGCGGTCTGGAGCCCGTTTTACCGCTAAATAATACGCAAGCCCCGCAGCTAAACACGGATAAAAACGAAAAGGAACTTCTAAAGTGTTAGTGGGGCTGCCGGCATCTTGTACACGGGTCAAAGCGTCGTAATACAGGACATCCGTGCTGTTTTCAGGAATAGGCCATATTTTCAAATTTGGCGTAATTTGGCGATCTAAGAAAAATTGGTTAGGTCGTGATTCCGTTGTTTTGTTTGGAATAGTCAAATATTCGTCACGGCTTAATCGCCCTAACGCGTAATCTGTACTTGAGCGACGAACGACAACAGACAAAATGTCTATAACATCCGTCCCTATCTCATACTCACCATCACTCTGAGTAAGTGCTTGTGTTCTTTGTGCGATTGTCCATTGATTAAGCCCTCGGTTAGCCCATTCCGCCAACATAAGGTTTAAAGAACGTTTTGCGGTTTTTAAGTCATAGCCTGTTCGTACTTCTAAACCACAACGTTCAAAAGCTTCTTCAATGTAATCAGTTACATCAAGTTCAAAAGAGGTAGTTCCAGAAGTAGCCATTATGTTTTAACCAGTTTGTAACCCTTTTGTTTAGCCAGACGACGTAGTTCATTAACCGTCGTTTCGGAGCCCCCACCTTTGCTCTTTTTCTTGAGAGAACCACCCTTTCGCATCCGTACCGGCGCTTTCTTTTTCGCTGGACCCATCTGGGTTCCTCCTTAGTTGTTCATAGAACTTTTCTCTATAGGCATACTGAGAACAGCAATCTTTATCTTGCATGTAATTCTCATAATACCCTTTCTGCGTCAACTTGTAAGCTGACTCCTGTAGTTTAGACAGACGCTGTATAAAAATTAAAGAATATTCTTCCTCAACCTCCGTTTCTGGCGCTATATCCATGCTATCGTCTACGAAATCAGGGATCTCATCTTCAGGATGATACCCCATAAGCCAGATATCACGATCTATAAAAACCCCTTTTGAGATGGCAGTGTTTAATTGGCTAACATGCTCATGAAACGCAGCATTCTCCGGCAATTCAGACAAATCAACCAGAATTGCCACGTCAAAAGAGTCGTCATATTGAGAAATAGCGCTATACAGGCACTGAAAACTACTTTCTCTCTTGAAAAAAATGTTTACTTTTTGATCAGCCCAAGCTTGGTGCGCAAACGGGCACGGCGCCAAATTATTAAAGAAGTCATTAGGCGTTTCCAAGCCTATCGCAGACCAAGACTTTAATTCCTGAATAATGCGCGTTTCTACAGGATCAACAGTAAAAAAAGGGCGCATACACGATTAGGTGGTAAAAGAATTAATAAAAGGGCTTACCAGTATTAATACGGCTAAACCCCATATCTTTACGTCAAGAGAAGAAAGGCTTTGTTTCTGCTCTTCTAAGCGTTCTTCTATGCGCTGATACCGAAAATCACACTGCTCTTCATGCCTAGCCAAGCGATTAAGTAAATCTTCTTCCATTACTTTACGCCCCAAACGTTATGTTTTAAGCGTGAAAAGCCGTAATCGTCGTAAACGTACTGACCGTGTACTGAATATACACGCCGGAAGTGAACAAAACGCCCTCTTCCGGTATATGTACGTCCCTAGTAACCGTAGCACTGGCCACTGTACCCAGCTTCATAATAGAAGTACCTGTCGGAGATGTTGTTAAAAAGTCCAGTGTACCGGCAGTCGCTGAATTAACGATATAAGCGCCTTTCAGGCGGGATCGACCAGCAAAAATCACATCGGCTGATCCACCCGCCATGCCTATAGAAACATTAGCTGCGGGTTGTGCTGAAGCTTCGGCAGCCGTAACAGTTCTAAAATACTTGGTCCCAGCATGAGCAGTCGCGGACCCGGTTAGTGTAATGACTTCCGTTTGAGAATCACCGTTAACGTCTGTTCCCGTTATGGTTACAGTTTTCCCGTTATCCCCTGTTCCCGCAGTAGTACAAGTAATAATTCTTCCGGCAACAAAAGTAGCTGTTCCCCCGCTTGTATCTGTCCCATCAATCGTGAAATCAGTGTTTGGCCTAGCCGCTGCCGCAACAGAAGCAGCATCTGCGGCGTTTGTGTCAGCCGTTATAAAAACCGCTTTTACATCTGATCCTGCCATGATTTACTCCTTTATCTCTCCACGCAAAATCATAGCTTTCCTAGCTGCGCTACCTTCTGGAGGCAACTCAGTGCTAGATTTGGCTTTTGCCTTCGATTTGGCTTTTGCCTTCGCTTTAGGTTTTTCCTCTACCCACGCTTCATTTTCCGGGGTAGAGGGATCATCACCTGCATAAGTGCCCTTTTTAGTGCGAGCCCGTTTTTTCGCTACCATAAAAAGTCACCTTAACGAGTTTGTGAGCAAAACAGATAGTCAATCGTAGCTGATTTCGTGCCCGTAGCTGAACCAGAAAGCTCCATTGCACCGATAGTCATATTCTCATCGTCTGGAATATTATCAGTGTGGGTAGCTACCAAGTTTCGGTTAACGAAAAACTCAACTTTTGCATCGTCCGTGACGTGAAAGCCCAGTTTTACATAGGTGTCGTCGGCTATGTCTACACCAGAATCAGTGGTAGTTGCTGTACCGTCCTTTTCTGTAATGCAGTCAATATTAGTGTCCCCGTCATCCACCTGAAAAACAATTCGGTCGGCGGCGGTTAACATAGCTTCCGGATTGGTAGCAAAATTAACGGTCAGACCTACGCATAAGTCAATGGCGCTTCCTTCAGAATCACCAACTTTAATACGAGTTTCAAACCAAATGTCTCTACCTGATTCTACGGCAAAAATCTCATTACCTTGAACCGAAGACCCATCGTCGTCGGTAGTGGCCTGAGAAGTAAGAACTAACGTACCGCTTTCGGCGTCAGCACCCAAAGCAGCAGTTGCGCTAGAGTCTTTAACGACGGTCCAGTCGTTTGTAGTGTCAAGCGCGATACCCGTGAAATCGTCCATAAAGGTAACGTAATCAGGGTTTTTATCAACTGGAAGGTTTTCAAACCACTTGCGTGGGGAATCCTTACCAGCAAAAAGGATAGGACCAGTAAAATGAACAGCCATATTATTCTCCTGTCGTGGCTAAAGTCAGTCGCTCCATGCAACTGTCAGGAAGTTAAAATAATAAACAAACGCCGAGCAAAAGAAAAGGGCGACTTGCGCCGCCCTTTACATAGATAACATCAAAATGATGCTTATGCGCCCGGTGTTCCAAACACGCAACGCCAATCAGAGACACCAAACGAGTATCGTTCTCGTGCCTTGAATCGCATATTACCAGTGTCAAAATCACCTTCCATCGCAGTTTTGATGGGAGAACGGTTAAAATACTTAAACCCGTTCGGTGAGTCCGTCTTAATAAAAAACGCATCAGTGTCCGTCAGGAAGTGGTTTACTGCCGCTCCTTCAGGCAACATCCCTAACGCCTTAGTGGCGTTAATGTCGTTATCTGCTGTACCCGGACGTAGATTAGAGTTAAGAACCCTTTCTGCAATAAATTGCAGTTCTTTCGGGATAATCAACTTCGTTCCACGTATGGCAATCTTCAGACCACGCTCGTCCGTCAGTCCTGCGATGTCAATCAGCATCTGTTCGAGCGAAGTTTCGTTCAAATCAGCCGCTGTAGACAGCAAGTTTCTTTGGTTACCTGACAAAGATGGGTGAGAAGAAGAACAAAGCGCGGCGCCATCGCCAATAGGGCTTCCGGTGCTAAACGCGTTGTTCAAGACAGCCGCAGCTTTAATCTGCTTCGTCTGTGCCATAGATCGAGCCAGTGCTTTCGTATAACGGGAAGCAAGACGGTCGTAAAGATTATCTTCTATAGCTTCTTCCGTAATTGAAAACGCCAGTGCAATCGTTTCCATAGTATAACGAGCCGTATAGGTCTCTTGAGCGTCATCAAACGTGATCGCAGTGCCTTCACCCTTAACAGGTGCCGTGGAAAAACCACCCAGCATTACTTCTTCTTCAAAAGCGCGATCCGAAGATTCTTCTTCAAAAATCTCCGCGTGTTCGTCTTCATAACGGTCGTATTCGAGCCCGAACAAGGCATTAAGGCCGGGTTCAAGCTCTTTCGCTAATTGTGCGCGAGAAATAGCCATTTATTAGCCCCCTTAAATGCCCGTCGATGTCGCAGTAGTCTGCGAATCGAAACGGCTTGTTGGTGCATTAAAGTGAGCGCTTAATCGAACAATTAAAGGTATTCCCGCAGCACTGTAGTCTTCGTTAGCAGGGTCATCCAAGATACCTACTATACGAAGAGGCAATGTTGCAGTTGTCGCAATAGACGACACGCTTAATGCAGAGTTAGAGACTCCCGTATCGGAAGAACCGGTACGAGCCGAAGTTCCAAGGCTTGCGTTCGCAAAAACCGCAGCCAAACCAGTGGCACGGTTAGTCAGCGTAGCATCGCTTGCAACTTTAAAAAGCTGGTTCGGGTTATCGGCCACAAACGCTTTCACTGGATAATTAGTGTCAACGCTTACAGAACCTGACCCGGGCCAGTAGTTAATCCAGACCGGCTTTTTTTGAACCGAATCTTGATATTCAACGCCCATCAGGACACCCAAAGCCTGCGTAGTACCACCGCTTGTGGCACCGGCTTGATCAATAACGCCTGCCGCCAAAGGCACGCAAATAGCGTATTGATAGATAGCATTGGTATTATCGGACGCAATTTCATACTGAGTCACCCCAGTGGAGTTAGCTGCGCTACCGTTTAGCCCGATAGGACGAAGACCATAGGCAGTATTAGAATTTGCCATGTTGATTTTCTCCTAAAAAGGCGGCCCTACTTTTGTGGACCACCGAAGGTTACACGAGATTGACGGTCAGCTTTGCTGATCGTCATCGTTGAGTGTGCATTCTCGCGCATCATATCGTGGTCAACGGCTTCCATTTGATCAGAAGTTCTTTTATCAAAATACTCTGACCGCTCGGCCACTATTTCCAACGGTATTCGTGCAAGAAGCAACCCGCCGTGTCCAAACACACCTTCATGTTTCCCTGATTCAACCACAGGAAGGTCAAAATCCGGGTATTCGTCCCTACGGACCAATTCCCAACCTTCCCGCATCTTTGCACTGACGTTTGTCGTATCGTCATATCCTCTCGTTTCCGAGCGAATCCAACGATGCTTAAACCCGTCAGGAGCAGGGGGTGCGTCTAACATTGACGGTGGAGCCCAAGGCTTTCTTGCAGCCTTCTTCTCCCTAGTTTCATTTGCGCGAGAAGTTCTTTTAGTAGGCGTCGCAGGCGCTTTTTGCTCTGTTTCACTCATTTCAATCACTCCTTCACGTATTTCGCATATTCTTCAAGCGGCACACCCAATTTCTTTGCTATCGCAACTTGGCTCGGGGTGAGTCGAACCTGTTTCCCACTGCGTCCAGTTGTTGTTCTGGAAGCACCGGCAACCGTCTGGACTGGTCGCTTACCGGTGTTATCAGGTGCGGTACTAAAAGTGTCCGCAATCTGACGATCCAGCTCAGTATAGTATTCATCGCTCTTAGGATCAAACCCTTGTTCTTCAATAAGCTTTTTATGAATACCAAAAGCTGCATAAGTTTTAGCTTCGTCCTCCCCAAACCAAGGATTACGTGCCGCCCACTCCTCTGCTTTAGGGTCTGGGCGCTGGGGACCGGCCTGTTGCTGTTGCTGGGGCGGTTGCTGCGCTGCTTGGGGCTGCGCTGCTTGAGCCTGTTGCTGTAACTTTGCTCGTTCCGCCCGGTCAGCCTGCAACGCCAACTGGGTCATCCTTTTTTGTGCCGCAACAGTGGCGGCAGAATCGCCCAGCTCTATGGCTCTTGCCAACTCTTGCTCGGCCTGCCCCATCTCACTCTCTACGCGCCCAGAATACTCATTAACATAATTAGTATCTAAAGCGTTTAAGCGGTTTTTTAGCTGCTCGTTCTCAGCCAAAACCTGTTGTGCAAAGTTCGTGGCCTCTTGCTGCTGCCGTTCTGACTCACGATAGCGCTTAGTTAGCTTATCAATGCGTTTTTGCGTGGCATTTTGAGACTTTTTAAAGCTATCTTCGTCCTCACCAGAAGAATCTTCCTGTCCTTCGGGGGTTGGTAAAGAGTCGGTCTGCTCTTCCACCTGTTCAGGTATCTCTACAATCGTTTCTTTTTCGTCTTCAAAATCAAGATCGACTTGTGTTTGCTCGGACATACTCACCTCTATACGTTTTTAATATCTTCAGGACTCATAATAGTGGCTAAAATTTCGTCATCGTTCAGAATGCGAACTTCCCCACCATCTATTTGAAAACGTGATCCGGCATATCTGGCGAACATAACCCAATCTTTCGCCTTGCACCAAGGCCCAGAAGGGAATTTTTCGTTGTCCACATAGGCTAAAGGGCCTGCCTTTAAAACGTAACCGACTTGCGTAGACACTTGGCTTTTTTCTTGTGTCTCGTGGGGTAGCAAAATACCACCGTCGCTTTGGCCCGAACCCCTATAAGGGAGTATTAACAGGCGCCAACCCGTAGGTTCTGGCATCCTGTCCAGCAGGCTTTGGTCGATCAGCTCTGGATTAAGGTAAGGTTTTTCTTGGTAAGCTTCGTCAAGTTTCTTGACGGCTGCACTTTCAGTCATCTAATTGCTCCTGTTTATCTAGCAGGCTCTTGAGTTCCTGTTCTACGTGATTTAAGCAATCCACATTGCCCATAAGCTCACGATAATGCTCCATAGACTTAACGTTGTTATACATCAATAAGTCTGTAATCGCTTGCCGCCGCTCCCGAATAATCCGGTAAACCGCTTCTGCGACGTAAATTTCAGGCATTTCACGCTTTGTCTATAAAAATCGTGCCAATCCTAGCACGTAAAATATGTGATAAGCTAGGATAAAATGCGATTTATCGTTAATTTTCAACAACCACGCGATAACCCATGTTATTCATTCGCCGTATTTCGTCCAAATTCGTCGCAGTGTTACTCAAGGCGCTAACAGGAAGCGGTTGAAGGCTTTGGTCTTGGCCCCCCAATGCTTTCAATAAGTCCAAATTGCTGACATTACGACCTGCTAACTGCATTGCCTCGGCCTCATCAAACGACGTGGTTACCGCACCGGAAGGGTCCTTAATAATAAATCGATTACCTCCCGTCCACGGGTCGCGTATATACGATCCACTGGGTGCAACTTGTGCCCAGTTAACTGAGCTGCCGGCTCCGAAAGTAAGAAAACTGTTGTTTGAATCAAAACCCGAGGCTTGCTCTATTTCCCCCGTCATCTGGGGCGTTATATTTGAATACTGTTGTGCAAAACGAGGCCCTGTCTGTTCTGCTGCTAACTGTTCTGCTGGCGTTACTTGAGATGCAGCAACGGGGGCGTTATCGGCTAAATAATCAGCAGCAGACGCTCCCACAGCATTGTTTGTCACGTTATCCTGTGGATCATAAATACCGGTGTCTTGTTGGTTCTGCGCACTTTGGGTTGAAGCAGCAGGTTGTGAAGACAAAACAAGACGCTCCCCGGGCGTGGCGTTTTTTCTAAAAGGCGACGTCGGTAAAGTCTGCACCGTCTTTCCGGCTAGACTGGGCCCAACATTAGAAGCCACCCTAACATCCTCCATTGTTGGAAGACTGTATTCGTAATCGCCACCAGAAGCGCCCGGAAGGTTTTGTAGAGGTTGCGTCGCCAAAGGGTTAGTGTTGGCGGGGTTGTTGGGGTCATAAGTCGTTGTAAACGGGTTCCCTTGCCCGGCAAGCCCTTGATACCCCGGATAAACTGCTTGCAAATAAGCTGGAAAATACTGGGTTGCCCTTGCTTCCGGCGCAAGCGCGTTATAAATATCGCGGCCCTTTACCCAATAGGAATAACCTGCGCTATTTTCTCCGGGGTTAGGAAAATTATCCTCGTAAGACGCGTTCCAATCATAGTCGGTCGTAGCTTGGGTCTGGTTCTGGTTCTGGGTCTGGTTCTGGGTCTGGTTCTGGGTCTGGTTCTGAGTCTGGTTCTCAACTTGGTTCTGGGTTGGTTGCCCAGTCGCTACACCACCAGCGTAGGTTACAGAACCGGCTGGCGTAATTAAGTTTCCGGCCAGATCCCGCATACCAAGAGTGTTAGCGATTTGCCGGTAAATACCGCCTCCTAGCAAACCTTGCTGGGCTTCCGTTAATTGCCCCGATTGCCCAGCTAAAATTTTGTTAATAACATCGCGGGCTTCCTGCTCACCAGAAACCCCTATCGCGCCATAGTATTGAGGCATAGTAGAAAAACCAAAGCTCATTTACCTTTACCTTTTTTCTTGCGGCCAGCATTAGACATTGCTATCGCAACCGCCTGTTTCGGACGGTAACCCTCCGAAATCAGCTTGTTAATGTTGTGGTCAATCGTGGCCTTACTAGACCCTTTTTTTAAGGGCACTACTTAAAGCCCCAGTAACCACCACCTTTCCTTGCGGCGCCCATACCACGCGCCGTTCTGCGCTTCATCCCAGACGGGATCTTAACGTCGGCTGTTTTCCCATAAGGAATCTTGCCCTGATCCTTGATGTCCGCGAATGTAGTCGCTTTCGGGGTTTTACCGGGGGCTTCCCCCATATAATGAACGGTTCTCTTCATCGATCTAATCCTCGCTCTAATCCTCGCTGTTTCACTAATTCACGCTCCATAGCCGACTGTATTCTAGCCTCAGTCTGCCGCTCTTGCGAATCAATCCTTTCGTCAAACTGTCGATCCCTCATTTTAAGGCTTTCTGCATCCAAGTTCAGCTTCTGCGCATCAATGTTAGCTTCCGCCTGATCCTTCTGAGCCCGAAGCTGCAATTCCTGCTCCTTCAACTGCACCAGTGGATCGGGCTGGCCGGCGCCACTCATCTCCATCGACAACTGGCGTAATTCCTGCATACCCTGCGCTTCAAACTGCGCCGTCAAACGCGCTACTTCAATCTGTTGTTGTTCCGGTGGGACCTGCATACCCTGCTGCGCCATCGTCGCCATCGCCTGCTCCTGCGCGGCCACCTTAACATGCTCCATAACATGCTTCTGCAACGTCATCGCCACTGGCGGCATAGAAGAAGCCATTGGCGTAATTCCAAATAACATGTGTGACATGATGTGGGCGCGGTGGTCCTGACCCTCAAAAACATTCAACGGCAACATTTCCAAGCTGTTGATGTTTTCCTGTACGGGGTCCGTGGGCACCGGATTTTCTTCCGGTATCGACGTCATAATACGATCCACGTCCGTCACGCCCAGCGCCTCGTACATGTCTCGGTAAACTTCATGCAGATTGTGTAACTCGGGCGCCTGAGATGCTAACTGCAACTTGGTCTGCGCCATCACAATCCGTTGCGCCTGACTAAAAACATTCGGATTACTGACAGGCACCACGTCCACGCGGTCGTCAAAATCCTCCTGCATAATCATCTGGTCATCACCGACAACCGTATACGGGTATTCCTGCGGCAAACTCTCGTGCATGACACGAGCCAGAATCTTAAACTCCTTACGCATGGCATAATGCAACCGTTTATGCACAGCACTCATGACCCGAGAGCCCTGTTCCAGCATCGCGATAGTCGTACCGACAGCCGCTTCCTGATTACCATCGCCAACCTTCAGGTCAGTAATGGTGGCAAACCGCTGGCCCGCATCAACAACAAAACCCAGCAGGTTAAATAATGTCTGGTCGGGGCCCTTGAACGGCAGCGGCATCAGGCTGTCGCGGATCGCCCCTCCGGGCGCATCAACGTCCCGAAATTCGCCGGGCTGGAGCGGATCGTCGTCATCCCTGATCCGCAGGCCACGGGCTTTGAAACCAGCAGGAAGGTTCGATAGCGTACCCGCGTCGATTAATTGACGTAATGCCGCCGTAGCAGTACGGGATAAACCACCAATAGTGTGGATTAAACCAAGGCCATAGAAGCCAAATCCGGGTAAAAACTTAAAATGCGTAAAATACTGGATTTTCTGGCGGGTTTTATCATCTTCGTTGTAATTACGCCGAATGGCCAATATTTGGCCGTTATCCGACGAAATAGTCACAATGTAGGGTATTTTTATGCCCGTAGGCTCACCGTCGTCCCCTGTGTCCTCATATCCGTCCAGATCAAGGTCTACGTGGCACTCCAGTAAAGTACAGTCATAATCGACCTGAGAAGGCGAGATGCCGTCTATGCGGTTAGTTTCTTCCGTAACACTGGTTAAATCCGCCTGTGCAGGGATGACATCAATATCCCGATAGAACCCCGCTACCTGATTCTTGCGCAAATCATTCAAAGATAGGCGCACCACCTGTGTAATATTAGGGCAGCTCTGCAAATCTGCGGTTTCATAAGGCACCACAAGGTTTTCTGCCGGCACAAACTTACTGACCGCACGGTCTAACGTGGCATCAAAGTACGTTTTCTTGAAAGTTGAGCCCGCTAACGGCAGATAAAACAACATCTGGTCCATGTCAGGGGTGTATTCCTCCATAACATTGGTGATGTAGTAATTCATAAACTGCTTCACGCGCTGCGCCTGATCCTGCTTGGCCCGCGTTTCAACGCCCATCACAACAGTACGCACGGGCCCCGAGGCCGGTAACAGCTCATTAAACGCCTGCGCCTGAAATTGTGTGGCCGCTTCGGCTAATAACGGGTGCGTAACGCCAGAAGCACCACGAAACGGCTCCGTGCGCTCATCATAAGTGAACCCAAGCAGCTCCAAACCGTTGGCATAGGCGTCTTCCCAGTCTTTCCGGCTGGCCTTGTTAGCGTCATATTCGCCTAATAATTCGTTGGAAATCCGCGCTAACTCACGATCTGGTAAGTCTTCCGCCAGATTCGCAAAAAAATCCGTGTCCCGTGGGCCGCGATCTGCCTGCGGATCAAAATCGACAATGACGCCACCGTCTTCCTCGGGGACAATCTCTATAGAACCGACATCGTCGGCTGCCAGCATGGCAACTACGTCGTTCTGGGAACCGGGCAGCTCTATTTCAATCTCTGCCAGTAAGTCTTCTTCGTCTAACTGGCTCGGTACATTACGGTCAACCAGACCGCCCTGTCGAGTATCAATCTCAGACATCAGGCCCCCTGCATCTGCATTTTAGAAAAATATACACCAAGACCGCCTACAGCGCCACCTTGGGCTTTTTGTTGAGCCAGATTATCCTCGCTATAAAAAGAGGTCGGGTCTTGCCCCGTTTCTTTTGCAAGCATTGCGGCGGCTATAGGAACAGCTACGCCATACTTCTTAGAAATGGTTATTAGTCTCCCGTCAAATATAACATAATTGCTGGTGCCGCCTTCTTTGCCCCTTGAAAAGCCGTCCTTGTAGCGGATGCCTTTAATGCCTAATGAATTCAAGTGTTTGGACGCCTGTGGCGCTGACGCCCTCCCTCCCGTAGCTGGGTCAAAAGCCCTTGAACCAGACATTAAGGCGCTACCGGCAATCTGGTCATATAGACTGCTCCCCCGGTAAGTTTCGGGATAGTTCTCCGCTGGAAATATCTTTTGTATTTTTTCAGACTGCTCACTCAACGGCTTATCCCAATCAAGCAGCTCTTCAGGCTTCACGTCAATATCTACTTGGTACATATGGGCGCCGCTAGACAGGTCTATTGGTCTTAAAGAACTATCCAAATTTCCGGTTTCATCCCACTTTTTAAAATCAAGCTCAATGCCAGAATTATCGTCAAATTTGTAAAGTATCTTGTCCTGAAAAGCTTGTTTCATGACCCGAGATCCCAGCTCCAGCATCTCGTCCTCTAAACTTTCAATATCACCGTAGTAATAATCATCAACAAGATTTCTGGCTAAAGAGTCTTTATCAGTAGCCGTAGGGAATTTAGCTGATTTGTCGTAATAAATTCTAGCAACGTCTTCATTTTCAGCAAGATAATGCCCAAAACCTTTCAACTGTGTTCCCTCTCCGGTGCCTATGTAATCAGAAGAAAACTCGTCAAAATCTGCTTGAGAAGCGTGATAAGCTCGTAAAGCAGGTGGTTTCAAAAGGGTTTTTAATTCAGTTGACAACTGACGTCCTTCTGCTGCAAGGCTTTCGCGAGTAGATCGGGGCATATCCGTGTCTTGTCGCAGGCTTTCGCGTAAAAACTCTATACGATGACGCAAAAAATTTATCCGGTCGCCGCCTCCACCTTTCCCGCCCATTGTACCAAGGATCGTGCCGGCCTGCTGGTCAGGCGTTAGCTGCCGTATCGCCGCAGCCGTGCCGGCAGCCGTCGTCGCAGGGGCTAACAAAACACTTTCCGCTGTCGACAAAACCTCGCCGCTCCGTGGATCGCGGATGTTTTCCAAACCCATGCTGGCCGCACCCGCCCGTAACTTTTCCTGACGGATAATCTCAGCCGGAGCCGAACGCATCACGTCCGCTGCCCGTTGCCGTGTCTCGGGGTCCATGAACAAATCGCCAAAAAACTCTAAACCGGCCTTGGCACCACGGACCACGGGAGAATATTGAAGGCCAAACTCCCCTTTGCCATACTGGCCGGGGTCAAGTTCGGCAGGGGTTTCAAGAACAAGGCGCCCATCTACAACGCGAGGTATGGCTTCATCAGAAGTCTGCTTGATGCCCGCTTCACGCTCTACGGGATAACGATAGGGGTAAAGAAGGTCTGCTATGTAACTAAGCGGGTTATAGCCAAAGCTGGCTTCCCCCTCGCCCGGCAGACCATAATCGTATTGCCGTTCTTCTACCAACCCGCCGTCGTTAAAACGGTCAAAAAAACTCGTATCTATTTCGTCTTTATAAACACGCCCCTCTCTAAAATCTTCACGTGTCATGCGGTCTTTTAAAGGTGGTAATTCTGCATAACCGTCATTTCTAGGGGTTCTATCCTTGTCATAACTACTCGCTCGAACTTCGTTAGCTTCAAATTCATTTTGAATAAACTTAGAATTTAAAATGTTTTTTGCGTGTTTAACTAATTTTGCGTGGGGGACCTCAGGGTTAAGCGAATCATCCAGAACTTCCTGCATATATGTTTGAAATTCATTTATTTGTCCGTCAAGTTCTTTTGAATCCTCAACAATTCCCCGAATAATAAGGTTACGGCGGTTGTTTCTAAAAGCATGTGCTGATGCCCAACCTGTCAATGTACCGGCTAATGGCGCCAAAGCCTGTCTAAGATCGCGGGGATTATTCGCATTAATAACATCCTGTGTGCGGTTCATAATCTCCTTAACACCAAAATCTCCACGACCTCCTTCTAAATCCTGCCTGTGCCTATATTCATGCGCCCATACTTGGGGATTAGCGGCAGAGGATTCGTAAATATTAACGGTGTCCGTTTCTAAAGGAAAACCATAAGTCCGCCCAGATTTCCCCCTTTTATAAACACTATCCCTACCCAGTTTTTCAGGATCACCTTCGTAAAACTTTGAAACGTATAGTCCTAACAATCCGCGAGGATTAATTTGCGATCCTTCTTTACTAAAAACCGGGGCTGGAGCGTCGTCCGAAGGGACACCACGAAGTCTTGCTACTAAGGGGTCTATAAGATCAGCCCCTTCGGGCATGTACGGCATTACATCTGATTGAAACCGAATATCCCCCATCTGCATGGAGGCAAGAACCTCCTGTTGCTGCTGGGGAGACATCTCAAGGGCTACTTCGCGCAACCGTCGTCGGTTATCGGGAGATAACCGCGCTAAATAATTTGCTACTTCTGGCTCCAATGTTACGAGGCCGCCAACAGGGTCATCAAGCTGTCGCCGTTCTTCTACCATAGCGCAAAAAAGTTAGTAGTATGCGCGAACTCTAGCAGAATGCTCGCCTTCTTCCCAGTCATCTGACGGTAATTGGACAAAATTACCTTGCCGGTAACGCATCAAAGCCTGAGTCATGCTATCCACCAAATCGTCATACTCCCCGTTCGGGAAAGCCGCAACCTCCTCAATCATCTCGTCCGCAAACTTTGTATCGGGGGCCCAGACCATACCCGCCTCAAACAACGGCGAAACGCTATGCACACGACTCACCTTGTCATTACCCTTCGACGGCGTGAAATTAACCACCGGAATGCCCGTCTGCCGCATCTCCTGCGTCAAAGGTAAACCACTGGCCTTGGCTTCCACGATGACCGTATCCGGCTCCCAGAACCGGTACATCTCCAAAGCAATACTCTTTAACTCGGGAAAATCCCAGCGCCCCTTCTGCGAGTCCAGCAAAATAAGATTGGGGCCCCCACCCTCCTCGGGATAAAATACACCCCACGTCGTAATCGCAGAATAGTCCGAAGTCTCGCGGCGCGAGAACGCCGTATCGTAAGACTGGATCACATACTCCAACTGAGGAACCTTCGCCGGCTCCCAGCATTTCCACCAGCGGCGAGGAATAATCGCATTTTCTTCACCCGTCGGGTTCTGCTGGTACTGCGCGTTCCACTTGCTCGGGGGAATAGATGCGCGGACAGCGGTTAAATCCTCCAGACTCCAGAATTCCGGCCAGCACGGCTCACCATCCTCAAAAATAGCCGGCAACTCCACAATTTCCCACTGATCCGCCAAGGGGTCTTTAGCCATCGCACGTATTAACTGGCCCGTCATGTCCTTCTCTGACCAGCGGGTCTGTACGAGAACAATTGAACCACCGGGCTGCAAACGCTGACGGGGGCCCCCTGTGTACCAATCCCAAGCATCATCAAAACCATTCGTCGACATCGCCGTCTGCTCCGAGTGCGGATCGTCAATAAT
>TARA_R100000808_G_scaffold15295_1_pt1 | contig 14847 bp, 20 predicted proteins | sample TARA_R100000808 | Tara Oceans TARA_R100000808 (sample SAMEA2622852) | marine metagenome | biome: marine biome (ENVO:00000447); feature: marine epipelagic mixed layer (ENVO:xxxxxxxxx); material: "saline water (ENVO:00002010), including plankton (ENVO:xxxxxxxx)" | depth 140 m | reverse complement strand
GAGCATAGAGTAAGTGGTTTTGGTTTTTGCGATCAAGAGATAAGAGACATTTCTGAAAACCTACATTTGTTTTATACAGGAATAACAAGGGAGTCAAAAGATATACTAGCAACTCAAACACAAAATCTTATAAGCGATAATGAAGTCGTTCAGAACATGCATCGTAATGTTGAGTTAGCTGAAGAGTTAGTTGAGCATTTAGTATATAAAGACATTGATGCTATTCCTATTGCTTTGAGACAAAACTGGGAGTTGAAGAAAAAGTTTGCTGGTAGCATTAGTAACTCAGAGTTAGATAGAGTTTATGATGTCGCCACAACCATAGGTGGAGCAGGTGGTGGAAAAGTAATAGGCGCAGGTGGCGGAGGATTCTTTTTGTTTTGGGCTGAAGATAAAAAGAAACTAAAGGATGCACTGGCAGATTATCAAGAAATGCCATTTATAATTGACAAGTATGGATCAAGAGTAGTTTTGAATCTGGAGACTTTGGCATGGTAGAAAATGATTATTACAAAGACATCATTTCTGTATTACAAAAGATAGAAGATAGTGAAGATAGAGGTACAATAAGAAAGATTACTAAGCTATGGCGACATGAGTATCAGCGCCTACAAGGTTTTGTTGGACATCGTAAGCGAGTATTTATTATAGGTAACGGTGGTTCATGCGCTATTGCCGAGCACATTTCAACTGACCTTAATAAGCGATGTAGTGTGAAAGCGTTGACGCTAAGTAATAATAGTTTGCAAACTGCCCTTACCAATGATTATGGTCAAGAGAATACTTTTGTAGAATGGTTAAAAATGAATCATTTTAACAAGGGTGATTATCTTGTGGCCGTATCTTCTTCGGGTAAAAGCAAAAATATTTTGAATGCTTTGGAATATGCTAACGATTGTCTTGGTTCAACTCTCTCTATTTTTGGAATGGATGGCGAAAATCCATTTCCCGATAAATCCTTTGAGCATGATTATATTCACATTAACAACTATAACTATGGTGTAATAGAATTGACTAGTGAGATTATATTGCATGGCATAGTGGAATCGATGGTGATGAAATGAGTGATAGAATACTAAAACAGGTTTTACATAATGAAGCAGACAATACAATTATGATTACTATCTCTGATGAAGTTAAGGCTGAAACACTAAAGAAGATTTATACAATGTTGCTTGATGAAGAAATCAAACAGACCGAGCCAGAGGCAAAGGAGACGCCAAGTGGCAGAAGAAAGTAAGATTAAAGAATTTCCATTAGATAAAGCCGGCGGCGGCAACACTGTAGTATGGTCGTGTAAGGCTTGTGGGCACAACATTACAGAGCGAATGGATGAACAAAATGAGGACAAGTCAAAAGTGCTTCCACTAAATTTAGGTGGCATGATGATTTATGTTTGTCCTAACTGTCGCACCTTTCAAATGCCAGAAGAAGTTTTTGATGAAGTTTTCAAGAAAGCTAATAGTAGGATAATCACATGAATAAAATAGATGACCTAGAAAGAGCAATGATGGCCAAGTTTGAGAAGGCCGAAGAAGAAGAGAAGCTTCGCAATATGAGCACAGCAGAAAAGCTTCAGCTGCAAGAAGAAGAGGAGCATGCTAAAATGGTTGAGTCTAGGTTTATTCAAAAGTTTAGTCCCGAATGGAGAAAGAAGAATAAAAAGAAAAAGAAGATAGCTAAAGCTAGTCGTAAAAGAAATAGAAAATGAACTATAAAAATTTAGGCTCTATAGATGCTCAACTGGTTCATGTTGAGATTGGTTGTGGTAATAATAAAAGAGAGATGCAAGGATACAAAGACATTGGTATAGATGTAGTTGATGGACCATGTGTTGATAAGGTTTGTAACCTAGGGTTTGAAGACATACCACTCCCTTCTGACTATGCTGACTTTGTTCAAGGTATTGATTTTTTAGAACACGTTCCTAAATGTTTGTGGGTTGATGGCAAGCGCACAGTTCCCTTGATTGATACGATGAATGAAATATGGCGTATTATGAAACATGGTAAAGAGCTATATTTAGAAACTCCGTTTTCTAACTGGGCTTATAATCGTGATCCTACTCATGTGTCATGGCTTGCTGAAGACTGGTATAACTATTTCAAAAAAGAAGATAACCTATATTATGATCAAGGTTTAGTTACTTGTAATTTTCAAATAAAAGATTCTACTATTAAAGCCTATAAAAATCCCGATGACATTCTATGCACTACACTTGTGGCTATTAAGGTATAAATGAATAAAAGAAAAAACATTTTTGTTATTAACCCACATCATTATTGTTATTCTACCGCAGCTTTGATTGAGGGACTTAATAAGTTTGATAACGTAAAGGTATTCTCAAACTCATTTCAAAACTATGCTCTTAGTCCTGCTAGCCAGTTAAAGTCACAGATTCAACTGGCAAAAGCATCAGACATTGTAGTTTTAGCGCACTCTGCGTTAGAGAGTAAATACAATCAAATAATAGGACCACTATTAAATGAGGTAGAAGTAGATGTATTTCTAGATGGTTCAGACCACCGTCCTTATGAAAGTGATCCAAGTAAGTATAAACTTTATTTGAAAAGAGAGTTAGACCCCACTCAACTAGAACATTATGATAATGTTGTGCCTTTTGAGTTTGCTGTTGAGGATAGATTTTTTATTTATGGTCAAGGCCGTGCGCATTCAAACATATGGGATTATAAAAAACTAGATCTAGTCTGTATGATGGGAATAGGTCAATGCCCTTGGAGAGTAGAGATCCAGGATGGTCTTAAAGAAAAGTATGGAGAACCATCAGATCGTTTTTATATTGGCCCTTATTATGAGCAACCCGAAAAGCAAAGGATAGAGACAGATGGGCGCCACAACATAGGTTATTTCAAAAACTTATGGGAATCAAAAATAAGTGTAGCAGCTTATGGTGCAGGAGAATGCCGACAAACAGGAAGGTTTTGGGAATCTTTGGCGATGGGGTGTATGATTCTTTATCAACCGATTGAGCCTTTTGTATGGCATACTCCGTATGAGGATGGTGAGCATTATGTGTCTTATAGAAATAATGAGGAACTATTTGATAAGGTTGACTATTATATAAGTAAGCCCGAAGAAGCTAGAAAGATAGCAGAAAACGCATTTGATCTTATGATGGCACATGGACAAACACATAATAGAGCGCAGGAGTTTTTATTGCATTGTGAGCAATATTTATAGGAGAATAACTTTATCAAGAGAAAGAATATGCTCCTTACCGAATCTCTCAAACCCCGTATTGTTGTTATCTACCCAGGACGCTACCAACCATACGGCGCTCATCATCACAAAGCTTACAAGCATCTTGCTTCTAAGTTTGGTCCGAAGAATACTTTTATTGCCACCAGTAATGCTACTGGCGAGAAAAGCCCCTTTAATTTCAAAGAGAAAAAGAAAATAATAGGGGCTGCTGGCGTGCCAAGCAAGCAAATAGTTCAGGTAAAAAACCCATACAAAGCTGAAGAAATACTATCAAAGTTCCCAGACGACACTATCGCTGTCTTTGCTGTCGGCGAGAAAGATGGCAGTCGTCTAACTGCTGGTAAGCATTTTGAGTATTACAAAGACGGCAAAGCTACAAAGGGATATAAGGACGGAGGATATATTTATATTGTGCCTCATGTGGCTCTAAAAGTTGCCGGGAAGGAAATGTCCGGCACATCTATTAGACAAGCGTTGGGTAGTAAGAAACTTTCTACAAAACAAAAACTAAAACTATTCTCCGACATTACTGGTATCAAAACACCATCGGTTGCTAAAATGGTAATAAATAAACTTTCTGAAGGCTTGATGCTAAATGAGCAACGCAAGTTATTACTTTGCGGAGGAGCTTCAGGGCATATGCATCATCCGTGGGAGAACATAGACATGAGCTTTGCAGAGATGAAGAAGATGATAACTGCATTGCTGTCTGGTGAGATGAGTGTTAATAAAATATCAGAAAAAACTGATGGTCAAAATCTAAACATCACTTATCATAATGGTGAAGTAGTTGCTGCAAGAAACAAAACACAAAGTAAAAACTTTGGAGCTAATGGATTAACCATAGCTGCTATAAAGAAAATGTTTGCCGGAAGAGGCGAGTTAGAAAAAGCTTTTGTTTCTGCTATGGAAGATTTAAATAAGTCAATTAATGGCTTGACAGAAAAACAAAAAAGCCGTATATTTGATAATGGTAGAAATTGGATTAACCTTGAAATCATTTATCAACCAACAAGGAATGTTATACCATATAATACTGACCTACTTCAGTTTCACGGTATAAACAAGTTTGACGCAGAGGGAAACAAGATAGGAACTTCTGCTAAAGAAGGTAAAGAATTGGCCGGCATGATAAAACAGATTAGTCAAAACAAACAGAAGACATTCGATATTATTGGCCCAGTTGCCGTAGAGTTGCCGAAGAGTCAAGATTTTTCTAAAAAGCAAGCTGCTTACATAAAGAAAATAACTGGCTTACAAAGAAAGTATGGTTTAAGTAATAAGGATAATTTATTACAATACCATAGGAAATTTTGGCTTAATATGATTGAAAAAGAGGCAAAGAAAAAAAGAGTGAAGTTAAGTAGAGACTTAAAGGTAGCTCTGGTTAAAAGATTTGCCGAAGGTAATAAGTCATTCGCTTTGAGTAAGAAGAATATTAAGGATGAAGCAGTTTATGAGTTTGCAAGTAAGTTAGATAAAGTTGATTCTAAAGCCTTGTTTGAAAAAAATGTTAGACCATTTGAAGATGTTTTCCTCTCACTGGGAGCTGACGTTTTAGAAAATGCACGTAACTTTATTGCTGTCTCACCAGAAAAAGGTGTGAGAGACATTAGGAAGGATATTTCACAAACAATATCTACTTTACGAAAAGGGGGTGATCGAACAAAGATGTCGCAGCTCAAGAAGCAGTTGATGAGAATCAAACGAGCTGGTGGTTTTGACAAAATAGTTCCTAGTGAGGGGATTGTTTTTGACTACAAAGGAAACACATATAAACTAACAGGAGTATTTGCACCCATCAATCAAATATTAGGAATGACTAAATTTTAGAAAGGTGAGCATGCAAGATGGCAAGAACAAACCGGCGTAGGGAGCCTAGAGAGGTTGTTAACCCTAACCGTGGAACAAAGAAGAATCAAAGACGTAATAGTAGGAAAAACAATAAACAGAAGCTACAAGAGATTGACTATACGAATCCCGATGCTTGGGACGAATACGATGATGAAGAATACATAAGTAGGGGTAATGACTAGACCTACATTCTCAGAACTATTTGTAAATATTACATTACAAATAGCCCACCGAAGTTCTTGTGTAAAAGCTCAGCAGGCGGCCTTATTAATTAAAGACAACAGAATAATATCTTTCGGATACAACGGCCCACCTGCTGGGCATATCAATTGTGAAACTGATGGCGGTGAAGAAGTATGTGGTAAAGATAGCAACGGTTCCTGCTTTCTTGGAATCCATGCTGAACAAAACGCTATTGGTTACGCAGCTCGTCATGGAATAAACACCGAAGGATGTTTTATCTATTGCACCCAAACACCCTGCATATCTTGTGCTAAATTAGTTGTAGCAGCGGGAATAAAAGAGTTTTACTATTTAGATTCATACAGAATACTAGATGGTTTGGACTTTCTTAAACAAGCTGGTGTAAAAGCTGAAAAGGTAAAAGATGAATCAAGTTTTAGATAAAGGCTTTGTTGAAGTAATAGATTGTTTAGGCACCGACTTGACGGTAGCAAATAGTGCTCGTGTAAGTTTCGGTAAGCGGAAGGACAAGTATGATACAGGTGATGAACGACTTGTTCGTTATTTGGCGAAGCATAAGCATTTTTCTCCGTTTCGTCATCTGATTGTTCAGTTTCACATAAAGGCTCCAGAGTTTGTTACTCGACAACTTTATAAACACGTTGTTGGTATTGAAACAACCTCTTCCTCTATAACAAAGGATCATGCTTGGAATGAAATATCGCAACGCTATGTGCCTGTGGATGAGTTTTATGTGCCAGAAGTTTTTCGGGCGCAGAGCGAAGATTCCAAACAGGCGAGCAGTGGAAAGATTGAAAAACAAGAAGAAGCCGCTGAAGCCTATACGAAAGCGCAACAAGTTATGAAGCATTATTATGATAAGCTTTTAGAGCTTGGTGTGGCAAAAGAACAAGCAAGAGCTTTGATACCACTATCCTGTTATACTGAGTTTTACTGGACAGCATCTTTTCAAGCCATCTGTAACTTTATTGAGTTGCGTGATAAGCCTGATGCCCAGTGGGAGATACGAGAATACGCAAAAGTACTAAAAAAGCTGCTACATGAGCTTTACCCAATAACAACCCAAGTTTGGGAAGATATCTACTGGGATTAAAAAATGACGAAAATCATAATTTCTTCAATTTTAGCCTTGACTTTGCCTGTACTATTCCTTATATTAGTAGTATTGAAATTGAGGAATGGAAAACCTCTAACACGATGTGGGGAGAGTTGCGAATGTTTTGATAGTAATAATCCAGAACTTGGTTTATAAACGGTTATAAATGTATTAAGATGATACACACTCAAATCTCATAAAGGAGATATAAAATGGCTATTAGCCTAGATAAGATAAACAATGCCCTCGATCGCCTTGATAACAAAGGCGGCGGAAACAACAACAGCCAGGAGAACATCGTCAAGCTGGAAGAAGGTGAGCACCAGTTGCGTATTGCCCCTTACAAGGAAGACCTGGAGATGCCATTTCAAGAGTTGTGGTTTCACTTCCGTATCGGTGGGCGGACGTTCCTTTGTCCCAACAAGATGAAGAATGAGCCAGATCCGATTTGTGATTTCGCTACAACTTGTTGGAACGAATTCACGAAGACCAAGGATGAGTCTTATAAGGAAATGTTTAAGACTATGGCACCCACTCTTCGTGTATACTTGCCGGTCATGCTTCGTGGTGAAGAAGATAGGGGTTTGCGTTGGTGGAGCATTTCGCCTCGCACTACCTATAAGGAGATTCTAAATCACGTTCGCAGTGGGCTACGTCAGAATGTTGACATCACCGATCCAAATGAAGGTTTGGATTTGATGGTAACTGTTGAACCTGGCTTTAATGGTTGGCTAATGCCGACTACCATTACTACTGCCTTGAAGCCGACTCCGCTGGCTCCCAAGAAGGACATCAAGGATGTTATTGATACTATCGCTCCTATCAATACTCTCTTTGAGTATAGCCCAGTAGAAGAGATGAAGGAGGCGTTGGAGAAGCACATTAATCCTAACGCTAATGATTCTGATTCTTCTGCAGGAACTTCTATCGACTTTAGCAAGGGTGGCGCAAGCACCAAGGCTGAAACGGTCACTGCTGAAGAAGATAACACCAACGACAAAATCAATGACGCTTTTGATAAGTTGTTGAATTAATGGCAAGAAAAAAGATTGCAACGGACGGGTCTTCCTCTAACGGGGAAGACTCCGTTCTTAATGATATTCTTGTTGATAGTCTAAATAAAAAGCTAGGTGATGTAGCTTATATTTTAGGCAAGGGAGATTCCCCACCAGAGGTCAAGGAATGGCTTTCAACAGGTTCTACAGTACTTGACACCATAGTATCCAATGATGCTACGGCAGACGGTGGCATACCCGTAGGAAGACTCACAGAGATATGTGGCGAAGCTGCTACAGGTAAGTCTCTTTTGTCGTATATGATTCTCAAAGATTGTCAAGACAAGGGTGGAATTCCTGTACTTATTGATACCGAAAATGCAGCTAATGAAGATTTCCTTCAGCTATTAGGATTGAAGTTTTATCCCGAAGGATCTTTAGTTTATATTCAAGTAGATTCGGTAGAAAAAGTATTCTCTGCTATTGAAGAAATCATTAGGAAAATCAAGGAAAACGATAAAGACAAGTTGTGTTGTATCGTTTGGGATAGTGTAGCTGGAACTTCTACTGATGCAGAAATCCAAAATGATTATGGTGAAGCTACTATTGGTATGCAAGCTCGTATGATTGGGCAAGGTTTGCGAAAGCTCATCCGTTTCATTGGTAAGCAGCGAGTAGCGCTAGTATTTCTAAACCAAGTTAGGCAGAAGATTGGCGTATTCTTTGGTGATGATACAGTTACTCCTGGCGGTAAGGCTATTCCATTTTTCTCATCGGTTAGAATGAAACTTTATAGTGGCGGCAAAGTTAAGACGGGTAAGGATGTTATTGGTGTTGGTATTAAGCCAAAGCTAATAAAGAATCGTATGGGCCCACCCCACCGTGAAGCAGAGTTGAAGATGTATTTTAGTAGAGGTTTGATTGATGAAGAAAGTTGGTTGGATGAACTTTTGAAGTCTGGTGTTGCTGATAAAGTATCTGTTCAAAAATCTTCTATCACTAATAAAGACACTGGTGAAGTGTATGAGTTTCAGAATAGAAAGTTTGTAGATTGGATAAGAGATCCTGCTAACGCTGAAGCGCATGCTTATTGTAAGGTCAAGGTGAAAGAAGGTTTGGTAATAGAGCAAGACCCTTTCAATAGAGAAGAAGAAGCAGTAGTTGAAGATCTAGTGGGTGAAGAGGAGCTATAATGGTTGCGATAAATGGCAATCCTGCTGAAGAACTAGTTGATAATATTAAGGAAAGTGTAAGTAAGAAAAATATTATTATCGGCGGTGTTGTTTGTGTTTTTATAGCAGCTGCTATCCTAGCGGCTGTGGTTGGTATTACGTATGTTGTTACAGGATTTTTAGCTTACTTGTGGAATGTTGGAGTTGCGCCATTTGGTATTTCAGAAGTAACATGGTGGCAAGTAACAGCCATATGGGTACTAACTGCTTTTATTGCTAAAATCATAAAAATAATTTTCAAAAGTTGAATCTAAATATTTTTGATTAGTAGCGGTTTTTTCTAAAATATTTCAGCCATATTTATACTACCCGAAGAGATAAAAAAGTAGGCGGGGTTGAAAAAACCCTGTCTATTTTTCTCTTATAGGGTAAAAAGGTTTTATTTTATGCTTGACAAGTTTGAAGAAAATCGTTATATTATAGATAGTGTTTTGGAGAATAAGTGGTTCCGACTTGCAAGAAATGAATGTCTTAAGAGTATTCACAATACAAGATTTGGTACTGTCTTAATTCTAAAAAATGGCAAAGTATTTACTGGATTTAATAAAGACAAAAGCCATCCAATGATTAAAAAGCATTATGATTACTTCGCTCAAAGTATTCACGCCGAATTGGATGTGATGTTAAAAGTAAATCCGTATCGTCATTCTGATGATATCTATGGATCAAAAATGTTTATTTATCGTGAGGATAAGTTGGGGTGGTTAAAGCCAGCGCATCCTTGCAAATCTTGTTATCGCATTATGCAGGATTATGGCGTAAAGAAGTGTTACCATACCACCAAGACAGGTTATAGTCTCACATACCTATAAGGAGTATTCTTTAATGGAAAGCAAGCCCGTCCTTTTTATTGATTTACTAAATTTGTATTGTAGGAGCTTCGCTAGTGTCCCACTAACGAACGATAATGGGGAGCATGTAGGTGGCATCTATGGAACCCTCAATGCTCTCCAAAGTTATATCAAGCGGTTCGAACCAAGCGAGTGTATCCTAGCATGGGAGGGAGCCCAGTCGGGTGAGAGAAGACGTAAGAAACTGCGAGAGTATAAAGAAGGGCGTAAGATGGTGGGTATGAGAAGGGGTTTCACAACCTCTGACGGCGATGAGAAAGAGGCTTTTGCTCGGCAGTTAGAGTTACTAAAAGCTTCTCTGGATTATCTTCCTATGAAGCAGGTAGCAGTAAAATATTTAGAAGCTGATGATGCTATTGCATATTTGGCTAAAAAGGTTATTGATAAGAAATCTATCATTCTCACAACCGATAAAGATTATCTCCAACTAGTGGATGAGAATATCTCTGTTTTTCGCCCGGTAAAAACAAAAGAGAATCCCCAAGGTGAAATGATTGATCTAGACTGGATGCACAAGAAAGAAAACATTCATCCACCTAACTATGCTTTGCTAAAAGCAATAGTGGGCGATAAGAGTGATAACATTGAAGGCGTAAAAGGAATAGGTGAAAAGACAGCACGCAAAGACATACATCTACTCTGGTCTGCACATGAAGAATACGGCATCGACGATCTGTTTGAATGGCTGAAGAGTCGTAGTGAAAGCAAGTATCAAAAGTATATTGATAACGAAGAGCTTATTAGGCTTAACTACAAGATAGTTCAGTTGTTAGAGTTGGAGATATCTCTAGCCTCTATAGATAGTTTGAGAAACTCTTATATTTCCGATACACCAAAGTTTAATTCTTACAAGTTTCGTATTAATCTTATGTCCGAAGACATTAGCCCAAACAATATAGATAACTGGGTGGCTAACTTTTCCATCCTAAATGAACAACCCGTTTTATAAGGAGAACAACATTGGCAACAAATACTGATTCTTTTGAGTCGTTTGGAGTAGGGTTTCAGAATAATGTTATTCAAGGACTTCTTACTGATAGAGAGTTTTTTGAAAAGTCATTTGAAACATTGAAAGACGATTATTTTACTAGTGACGCTCATAAGACAGTTTGGACCGAAGTAAGAAAACTATTCAATAAGTATAACACTCCACCTACCTATGAGACATTGAAGGTTGAAATTTCATCTCTACCCGATAATCAACTCAAGGAAGACACGATTGAAGTGCTTATTGATATTGAAACAAAAGTAAATAGACAAGAGATAGAATACGCAAAGGATAAGTCATTAGAGTTTTGTAAGAACCAATCTATGAAGCAAGCAATACTTACTTCTGTAGATTTATTGAAAGAAGGAAAGTATGAAGAGATTCAATCAGTTATTGAGCAGAGCCTAAAGATAAACACAGAACAAGATTTGGGTCAAAACTATTTTGATAGCTTTGAGTCAAGACGTAAGGTTCATACTCGGCAAACTATTCCTACTGGTTTTCCACTGTTGGATGAAGAAAAGATTTTAGATGGTGGATTAGCACATGGTGAGTTGGGTGTGGTAATGGCTCCAACCGGCGGTGGTAAGTCTTTCTTCCTAGTCAATCTTGGTTATGGAGCATTGGCTGCTGGGAAGAATGTGATTCATTATTCTATGGAGTTGAGCGAAACCCATGTGGGTAATCGTTATGATTCTCGTATTACTGGCATTCCAACAAAAGAACTACGAACCCGAATGGTAGAGGCAGAGAATGAATTGGCTCGTTTCATGGGTGGTCAGTTGATGATTAAGGAGTATCCGCCAAAGGTTGCCACAATCAATACTATCAAGTTTCACGTAGGTAGGTTGTTGTCTAATGGTTTTGAGCCAGACCTTATCATTATTGACTATGGTGATTTGATGAAGTCTAGAAGAGGCTATGAGCAAAAACGATTTGAGCTTGAGTCTGTCTTTGAAGACTTGAGAGCTTTGTCTATGGAGTTAAAGTTGCCTATTTGGACAGCAACGCAAAGTAATCGTGATGGCTTCAATGACGATGTTATTACCATTGATAAAGTTGGTGAAGCAATCAACAAGGCTCATGTTGTTGATTTCTTTGGAACATTCTCACAACGTAAGTTTCACATTGGTAAGAATCGTATGGGAGCAGCTAATGTAAACTTCAACATTGACATGAAGCCAGAGTGTGCTTTTATTGACTTGAATGACGATCAGCCAGCAGGGTTTTCAACTTCTGAGAAGTTGAGTAGCTTGTTGAATGGTGGTGGTGAAGGTAGAAATAAAATGGGTAGCTTATATCAAAGCTATAAGGACGGAGAGTAATGGATAGATTTACGGTTACGAAAACAAAGCGTTGGGGTAATGCGGACACACAGATTTCAAATGTTTATAGTGTAAGCAGAAATAAAGCACGGCGTGATGATGTAATAAAGATAGCTAATGACCTTATTACTAAAGAAGAACTTTATACGAATGAGTCCGTAGAGTTTGAAGTGCTTTTAACTTATGACTCAGGCAATACTGAATTCATTCATCGTGTAGAAAAAGAAGGAAAGAAAAGCTTATAATGCCTGAATACACTTGGGTATGTGACGGCTGCACTTATCATTTAATTGAGAGGATGAGCATAAAGGCATACGACCCTAAAAAGAAAAAGTATTGTCCAAACTGCGGCACAGTAGTGCGAAGAAAGATTGAACAAGTAGGTGTGAAATTTGGAAAAGGATTTTATAGAGATGGTTACGAGTCGGCTAAGAATGTAAGAACACAAACAGATGGAGACAGTTGATGGAACTAAGTCAAGAGATTTTATCAGAAGTTACAGTACATATGAAATACGCAAGATATCTACCTGAAGAACAACGTAGGGAAACTTGGGAAGAGCTTATTACTCGCAACAAAGAAATGCATACTTCTAACTTTCCTCAGTTAGAATCGGATATAGAAAAAGCGTATAAGTTAGTTTATGATAAGAAAGTTTTACCTTCGATGAGATCTCTTCAGTTTGCTGGCGGTGCCATTTCTCAAACTCCAACACGTATTTATAATTGCGCTTATCTACCCATTGATGACTATCGTGCCTTTAGCGAAGTCATGTTTTTGTTATTAGGGGGAACTGGCGTAGGATATTCTGTTCAGAAGCATCATGTAGAAAAGTTACCAACTGTTCATAAGCCCACTAAGAAACGGCGATACTTAGTTGGGGATAGTATAGAGGGTTGGGCTGATTGTATTAAGATGCTGATGAAATGTTATTTTCTTGGAAAGCCTGAGCCAGTTTTTGATTTTAGAAGCATCAGACCAAAAGGTGCGTTGTTAGTCACTAGTGGGGGTAAGGCGCCAGGACCAGAACCCCTTCGGGATTGTGTTCATAATATTCAAAGGATTTTTAACAGAAAGGAACACGGTGACCAACTTTCCACTTTGGAAGTACATGATATCGTCTGTTGGATTGCAGACGCAGTTTTATCTGGAGGCATCCGTAGATCTGCTACTATTAGTTTGTTTTCCCTTGATGATCAAGAAATGCTTCAATGCAAGTTTGGAGACTGGTGGGAAACCGAACCCCAAAGAGCAAGAGCCAACAACTCCGCAGTCGTGGTGCGACATAGAGTTAAGAAGAAAGATTTTTTCAATATCTGGGAAAAAGTAAAAGCTAGTGGTGCCGGTGAGCCTGGCGTTTATTTTACTAATGATTCAGAATGGGGCACTAACCCATGTGCAGAGATAGCACTAAGACCATTTCAGTTTTGTAATCTTTGCGAAGTAAATGTAAGCGACATAGAGACACAGCAAGAACTTAATGATAGAGTTTCTGCTGCATCTCTTATCGGAACCCTTCAAGCTTCTTATACCGACTTTCATTATCTGCGTGATGTATGGCGACGCACTACAGAGAAAGATGCATTGCTTGGTATTGGTATGACCGGTATTGGTAGTGGCCGAGTTCAACGGCTTGATTTGGAAGAAGCTGCTAACTTGGCAGTATCAACTAACAAGTATTACGCAGGTGAGTTGGGTATCAATCCCGCTGCCAGAGTAACCACAGTGAAACCTAGTGGAACTACTTCTTGTGTGTTGGGAACTTCTAGTGGCGTTCATGCTTGGCATAATGACTATTATATTCGTAGAGTTCGTGTAGGTAAGAACGAAGCCATTTATAACTACCTCTCCATTCGTCATCCAGAGTTATTGGAAGATGATTTCTTCAAGCCCGAAACACAAGCAGTTATTTCTATTCCACAAAAAGCTCCTGGCGATGGCATTCTAAGACATGAAACATCTGTTGAACTTCTTGAAAGAGTGAGAGATATTTACAGCCGATGGATTGAGCCTGGTCACATTCAAGGAAACAATACTCACAATGTATCTTGTACTGTTTCAATTAGAGAAGATGAGTGGGAAAAGGTTGGTGAGTGGATGTGGAAAAATAAAACATTCTATAATGGTTTGAGTGTGTTGCCTTATGATGGTGGCACTTATACGCAAGCACCTTTTGAAGATATTGAGGCTGATAAGTTTGAAGAACTAAACGCACAATTGAAAGAGGTAGATGTATCACAAATCGTAGAAATCGCAGACAATACTGATTTGACGGGTGAGCTGGCCTGTGCGGGCTCGTCCTGCGAGGTCGTCTAAAAAAGTGCTTGACTAATAGAGAGATAATGCTTATATTAGTATTACAAGTTTAGAAAAGGAGATAACATTGTCGAGAGTAAGTAACATTATCAAAACAGCAGAGCGTAAAACAGAAACCAATGGTAAGTATGAGAGGGACTTGCTTCCGGAACGACAAAGGTTGGAAAAGTATCTGGAACGCGAAGAAGAAGAGAAATTGAAAGATGAGGCACAAAAGCAGCATGAGCGATATCGCCGTAAGCAAAAGAGCGTCGGTGGTGCTGATCTTACATCTCTGATAAAGCCAGCTAAAACTACGGAACGAAAACCAGGCACCTATTTCTATGGAACTTTGTCAAAGCTTGGTGCTGACTTTGATAATGATATTGTGATGATGGAGAAGCATTTTACATTGGGGCAAAGTGCTAAATATAGGCCGTGTAGTGCGTCAAATCGCATTTATTGTGTTGCCACAGGAGATGTGCTCTATGATTGTGGTACAGGAGAAAGTTTTGAAAAATAATCCTTGACAAAATAGAAATGTTTTCGTATATTATATAAACATTCAAAGGAGGCTTATTATCAATATTTTCTTTTTAGATAACCATCCCCAACGGGCTGCCGAACAAATGTGTGACAAGCACGTTGTGAAAATGATTCTTGAATCAGCACAAATGCTTTCTACAGCCCACCGTATTCTTGACAAGTCTGACAATGACTTGCTCTACAAAGCATCTTACAAAAACCATCCTTCTACTATTTGGGCTCGCTCTGGGCACCTAAAC
>TARA_R100000808_G_scaffold1984_2_pt1 | contig 14902 bp, 18 predicted proteins | sample TARA_R100000808 | Tara Oceans TARA_R100000808 (sample SAMEA2622852) | marine metagenome | biome: marine biome (ENVO:00000447); feature: marine epipelagic mixed layer (ENVO:xxxxxxxxx); material: "saline water (ENVO:00002010), including plankton (ENVO:xxxxxxxx)" | depth 140 m | reverse complement strand
GAATCGGAACCGGTGGCCGTGGACCCGGAAAAGATCCCCTATTGAGGATACTTGCATGACCAAGCCAACTGAGAGATTTTGCCAGACGATCCAGTTGCTCGCAGCGGGCCTTGCCCCGTCGAGAGCAGTCGACGAGCCGATGTTCTTGGCGTACTGGATCGGCCTGCGAGACCTGGACCAATCCGACATCGAGACCGCTGCGGCGCGGGCGATCCGCGAATGTGAGCATATGCCTCGTCCATCCGAGCTACGGAGGATGGCGGGCGAGCTAACGGCAGACGCCCGCGCCCTTTACGCGGTGTCCGACATCCGGCGAGCGATCACGGGCCTCGGACCCTACAAATCGGTGTGGTTCCAGGACCCGCTGATAAATCGCGCGATCGAGCTGGAAGGCGGATGGGTGCGCGTAGCGTCGGCACCCCTGGATGAGCTGGATCGCTTCATTCTCCGGCAACTCGCCCGGTCTTACTCGTCATTAGTCGACGCTGGGGATCCTGGGACGAAGCGACATCACCCAGGAATACATGAGCGGAACAACAACGCGATCGGGTGTGACCCCCCAGCGATCGCGCGCGTCCCGTCGTCGCGTCCGGAGATCGGGGGATCCACAACACCAGCCACGGAGGTACATCATGCTAATTTTGACGCGATTGCCAAATGAATCTATCAATCTCTACTTGGGCGGTGACAAGGTCTGCGAACTCACCATCATGTCGCATCGGGGCCGGTCTGTCCGGGTCGGCATCGAAGCACCGGACGACGTGAAAATCATTCGATCCGAGATCGACACAAAGGAGGACTCTAAAGAATGATATTAGCGCTGGACGTGGCGAGCGCAACGGGGTGGGCGACGGCGCCGTACCATGCCCATCCAGCACTAGGGAATCACGGACTGTGGAAACTGGTCGGTCTGCATGGGGACAAGATGATACACCTGTATCATCTGGTGAGTGAAGCGATCATCAGCGAGGGGGTCACTGACATAGTCCTGGAGGCTGCGATGATTCACTCCAAGAACATGCGCGGGGCGTCTCGACAGATTCAGATGTCCGCGCCCGTCCACATGGTAGGAGCGATGAAGAACATACCGATCACTGAGGTCAATCCGGCGACCCTGAAAAAGTGGACTACCGGAAATGGCCGCGCCACTAAAGAGGACATGGTTGAGGCCGTGCGTGGCTGGGGGATCGACGTGACGGACCACAATACCGCCGACGCGGTCGCAATCCTGAGGTACTATCAGCATCAAAAAGGAGGATCGTCAGATGAGTGAAACCCTGTCAATCGAGCAGGCCGACGCGAGACTGATCGCGGCTGCCCCCAAACTTCTCTCGCTGGTGCGTGAGTACCAAACATTACTATCCGCAATACCATCCAGGTTGTTCCTCCACCGCATAGGCGCGGTGGATGGCGTACCTCCGGATGTCTGGGACAAAGTGCGGTATGCGATCCAGTGCGACGGTGATAGAGAAGCGATGAACATTATGCTGGATGAGGCGATGTACATCCTGGTGGATGATGTCAACGATGCTTTATCGACATGCGCCGAGGTCATCGAAGAGGCAACAGGGGTGTCGGCAGGAGCGGCATTGGAGGCCCTGATGCGCGATGCGGGGTTTGACCTGTCAGACCGCGAGGAAAAGCCTGAAAGGGCCCAAGAGTAATTTAACCACAATATCAAAAAGGAGAGAGCGATGGATAATTCCGAGGTGCGATATTTAAAAGACGACATGACTCATAAAGTGATCCCGGAGATCGAGAAGGCAGCGGCTAGATATTGCGAAAACCGAAACCGGAGGATGCTGGTCCAAAAATCCGAGAAGGAATCACGCCAGGAACTCATGGATTTGATGCTCCAGCACGGCCAGCGCCGATACATGTACGCGGACCAGATGGTCTATCTGGCATCAACGCGCGACGTCAAGGTGAAGACGGTCAAGACAAATGGTTAGCATCCTGATGATGGTGGTCGCGTCGACTCCTCTCGGGACGCCTAGCGCGACGGCAGTGACAGCCCTGATACAGGACCTCGATGCGCGCGTGAGGCAAATGGCAGACCGCGAGAAAAAGATGGTCGAAATCATGTCCAGGATGCGGGCAAGGATCGACCACCTGGAGTCGGTCCTCAACAGATCGGAAAAGTGCAGGATCGACATACACAATCAATCTGACTGTGAGCCCCGCACCATATCAATCAATGGCAGCGCCTACCGAATCAGTGCCGGCGCTACCCTGTCCCTGGAATTGGATGCGGGCGAGATAACAGTGAACTATTACGGGGAAGAAATGACATGGAACACCAACGCATGGCCGACGAGGATCCACCGCGTAAACCTGCTAGCCGGCCCGTCACCGGGTGCGAGTTCAACCTGTGCGACGGGTCCGGGATATGCAGAAACGGACTACATGCAACATACGCATGTGAGTGTGAGGTCGGGAGGTCGAAATGCAGGCAAGGAATCGAACGGTACCGATCCCGTAAAAACCGCAAGGGTGGCGGGGTCTGACAATGACCCGTGAAGAATTCGCGGCGATACTGACCGAGCTGCGGTGCTCCGACGACCGACCAGACACTCGCCCCGTAGCGCAGTGCCAACACCCTCACGAACACGCCGCCCCAGTGCCGGCCACTGACTATTGGCTGCCATCGGCGGTACTGGCGGCGGCGATAATCTTAGCGAGCGCGATCCGGTGGAGTGTACCAGCGGCGAGCGGACCTTGCCGATGCCGGCCGGATCCGGAGCCGGAGCGCCCGCCACGGGGAACGGTCGGGAACCCCAGGTGCGGCGTCTAGCCCGGCCCTACCGGGTGACCACTGTCCGGAATCGAATGCCTGTCTCTCGGCACACCGCACCACACCGCGCAACATACAGGGATTCGGTCGACTTCCGCCGGAGCAAAAGGCACACCCCCGGCAACTTTCCGGCCGCGATAGAATACCAGATAGATTGTCCGATCGCCTCGGGCCACTTTTTTGGCCACTCGACCTCCCAGCACGTCGACCCGGTGACAATGTCGCACCGGGAACCGTCTGGGAGTCGAACCTCTGACACCCCACCCCATCGCTGCGCCAGGTACTCGCTCCAAGCTGTCTCTCTGGCACGCGGTCCCGGCCGGCTGGTCATCGAAAGAGTCGGCGGAAAAGCCGGGTAAGCATATTAGACCACTGATTCATTTTGATCTCGCGACTCGCGCAACCACACCCACGTCTAGCCTGGGGGAACAGCCACCTCTTGATCCGGAAATACCGGGCCTTCGACAATCCTACGGCCGCCAGGATCTTCGACACTACGGTGCCGGCACCGCTACCAGCGGCGGGGCATGACACCCACGGAAGCCGACCCCCGGCCGTGTAGATAACTTGCCCGCAGTACATGCACGCAGCGCGATTCTCTGCCACCACCCTCAGATGACACGTACCATTTGGAGGCATTGCTCACCCTCCTCCCGCTGGAACCCAGCTAATAGTCACCGGTGGGGCGCCCGTCATCGGGCCGGCCTGGGAAGTTTTTGGAACCGCGCCGAATTGGGCACCACCGCTACCACCGAACCTGGGACCACACATCGCCTCGTCGTCCGCGCATTGAATAAACGCACTATCCCAATCTGCGGCAGACCTAAAGCAATTGTCATAATAAAAAGACGGCTCTAGCTCATGGGTTTCACCCGGCTTAACATTGCTTGAATGCCATTGCCACGTTTGGCTCATTATCCCATGATGGTTGTGGTTATACTCCGCCCCCCACATCCAGTTGCCTTCATCCGTGAACCTCATCGGCACGAGTTCTCCATTTTCATCACGATAGTAAATCGGAAGTTTTTCCTTAAATCCAAATCCCCCTCCGACATTGGGCTTTCTCCACCATGACATGTTCGCTATGTCCCTCATCTCTGGGGTCTGGTTCATAAAGAAGCTATCGTTGCCAGTCCACAGCCCTACACTCAGGCACATATTGCAGGTGCCAGCCTTGACTTCCTCTTTAAACTGCTCGCCGCCTACCTCGTAGGCCACAATTTCCTTGTCTTCATCATTGCAGCCGACATGAAGAGTGACCACGAGATCGACCCATCTCTCAACAGGCCATGACACATATTCTCCGATCCACCCCCCTGACTTATGTGGCGGGTCAACCGATGGATCCTCACCGGGCAGCCAATAATCAAAACCGGCGTCTTCGTCGAACTGGCTATATGGCCACCACCCCCATCTCTCACCTGCATCTTCCAGATCGCAAATTCTTGGGATGCACGCCGTCGCCACCGGCATAGTGGTCCCGCACTTCGTGTAATTGTGGTAGCTGATTTGAGACCCCTTTCCCCACATCTGAACGGTTTGTGTTTCGTCGCTGGGGTCCACCGCGATGGTCCCCCCCCACTCACTCCACCCTGCACACGTACCCGCGTGCGGCATAAGACGCTCGGCGAGTCCTAGCCTAATGGCCGCACCATTTAACTGATCGCACGCTTGGCATTTGGAGCTTTGAAAAAAACCATCCGGCAGTATCGCGTCGATGGCCCAGGTCTTGCACCCCGACGCCCCGCCGGGTTCCGATGGAGCGGCCGACACCGGGGGGCCCACACCTAGGGGCTCGTCCGTTACCCATTCGGGGTTGTGGTATATCCCACCCCCTCCAGATGTTCCCGGCTCCCAAGCATGATCCGACCGACAATATCCACCGGGGCCCAGGCACTTACCGGTGGTGCATCTAATGGCGGTTTTCCAAAACATGCAGGAATAATGCTCCGTAAGAAGCTCATTTAACTGTGCAAGGTTGGATTCTATGAACCCGTCCGGGTCGTCCTGAAACTGAGCGAATTGCCCATCCGTCAACAAACTCGATAAACTTTGAAAGTGACGATCGCAATCAATTAGATCAGCGTCAAAGCATTGATGTCCATGGACGTCCACGCCCTTGGACCCATAGTACTCCCTGGCCCAGTCTACACATCGCGGTGCGTCGGGGAAGGCGGAACCCGGCTCTGGTGAGCTGGCGCGGGTTATGTGCCAATCTATAATTTCCCTCGCGTAGCGTATCGTCTTATTGTCGTGGGCAATGCAGTCCTTGCAATTTTCGTCCTCCGCACAACAGTCTTTCCAAAATCTCCCTTTCATCTTCAGCTCCGTCAGCGTGTCGGTTGATTATCCGCCGGGACAATTGGCGGCTAGAATGGTCCAGCCGTCAGTATGAGCGTTGAAGTATACGACCGCCTGAGTCCCCTTTTTGATGGCATCCCCGCCCGTCATCCAGTCATGCCTCACCAAAAGACGCCGGCCATTACTATGGACGTGGTCGTTACGGATGGTCGCCGGTCCTTCTCCCCCGCCCCGTATTTCGGCATCAATGGACACCGCGAAAAGTGCGGGCTGTACTCGGTCGACGAACGTCCTGCGAACACTGAGCCCCTCGCACTCATCCTCTTCACCACCGCCCCCGCCCATCGCCACCGTGGTCACAACCTTCGTCGCCGGTTCGAGGCATAGGTCTTCGGTGTGGCCGTAGCAATAGAACCCAGTGAGCGCCATGTCGAACGTCCCGTCAAAAGGTTCCTCCCCACCCTGCTCTCCACCCTGCTCTCCACCCTGCTCCCCACCCTGCTCTCCACCCCCGCCCATCGGAATGTAGGACTGGCCAGTCTGCTCGTCCTGCATTAGCACGCTTTTCTCTTCAGATTCCCTGAGCTTAAAGTTCTCCCCGACGCCCCAGTTTGCGCCGGGCATCGGCAGGGAATTTTCGTCCTCATCGTCGAGCGCTACCCAATTGGGCCAATGTACATTGTACTCACCAATGCCCCCCGGCTTGATTTTTTGGAGGCCATTAACGGCGTAGACTCCGACACCCCTGGGGGTAGTTGCCGATGCCCTGGGACGGCCGGAGTCGTCCACCTGTAGCTGTAGACGACCTGAGGGGTACAAGTCGTCGTAGAGCAGAATAATACCATTGGGAGGGATATCCTTCCCGGTGTCGTTGAAGTACGACATGGTAAGAGGCTTGCGGGTGAGCATGTCAAATACTTTCGGCAATCATCCTGACCGGGTATCCGTTCCCCATTGTGAAATTCGTCACCGTCGTCACATCCGGGTCGATACTGGCCTGGGGCTGAGCCGCCCCCCGTGGCCCCGGCTGCATCACGAGCGTGGTGATTGTCCGGCTATCGCCATCAACCGCCGACAGGCGTCCGGAACCCAGCACGGTGGCCGTGGTCACAGTTCCACCGCCAAAGAGTGTCGACGTGCCTCCGGCAGTCTGGAGCGCGGTAATGGCGCCCTGGCCGTACATCGTAAACGATCCTCCACCCTGCTCAACTAGCGCGTGAGTATTAGCCGACTCGCTGCGGACATTTCCCGCGTCAACGTGTACGTTGGTCGCGGTCACAACGTCCCCGATCACTACGGTCGAATTCCGACCAGTCGATCGAACATGAGCTACCGTTTGGCTCGGGTCGTCACCGAACCCGCCCACGCATACGTGACCCGCCCGACAGGAAAGCGTCCCGATCGTCGATGATCCGTCGGTGGTGATGTACAAGTTACTCATGCCCGTCCGGTTATACGATCCCGCCTGCTCTATGTGGACGTCGAGTGCGCCGCCTCCGTTCCTTAGCTCCAGGAATGACCTACCAGTTCCCGAGTACCATACCGCGTCGGCGTCGAGCTGTAAGTAGTTGGGCGTCGGCCCGGTATAATACCCGATAGGCGCATCGAATCCCCAACATACGAATACGTTGCCCAGCGTGACCGATGACTGATTGAGTGAGCCAGTCACGGCGTGACCACCTGGATGAAAGAATACGTTGTCCCCGTTCGTCGGCACTCCGCTGGGATTCCAGTTGGCCGCCGTGCCGTAATCGCCTTCGTTCGTCGGGTCGCGACCGATCCAAACCTTATTCGCCATGTCTATCTCCTGGTCCGTTCGATGACTTTGTTTTGTCCATTACTTTATTTCCTCATTCAACCACTATGATTATTCCAAGTTGACGACTTTCACGGTGCCCGTGTCTCCGAACCTGTCCGAGGACATACGGCGTTGTTTCCAGTCCCGCTGGATCCGTTTATTATGTTCTATGTCAGACTCAGAGTGTTCTTCTCCCGACCAAAGGTTATCCTCCAATGTCTTGAATCTGTAATCGTGCTGAGTCCCCTGCGAATACGTCGTGAAGGCGCCGTTTCGGCCGACCTGATACGACACCTGCAACGTCCTCCCAGAGGTGTCAACTGGTTCAAGTCCGGCTAGCCGGCGCGTCGATTGCTTAACCGTATCCTGGCCAAGAATTGACTCTTCAATGTGTTGCATTTGGTCATCCGCCTGGGCCTCCACTTCCTTCCCGTTGTCTGCCCAGTTGTGCCCCGGCTTCAACATGTCCGCGTCGTCTTTGTATTGGGCGGTTACTTTTAGCGTCAGAGAAGGGTCTCTTATTACATGGTATTTCCGATCCTTCATACAATCATCCATATCCGGATTTAGCAGCTTGCCGGTCACCCTGGTGGAATCCGTATTGCCGTCGTCGTCGACTATGTGGTGGGTACAGGTCAGATACATATCGCGAATTGGCTCCAGGCTGTGCTCTGACCAGATGGCATACATGGGTTCTGGAAAAACAACGATACCGTGGTCGCTCTTAATAGAAAACGATCCGGGATATTTTGCCCACGCCGCAGTTGCCTTGACCCCAAACTCTCCCTCCTCAGGCCATTGGCCTTGGATGTACGCGCGTTCGGGCGACGTCGACCCATCCCAATCTGTCACGCTCGAATTGAGGGTCGGAAATAAGGGGCGTATATTGTGCAACCCGCTGATCTCACCAAAATAACTGCTGTCTCGGTCTCCTAAGCGTAGCTTATTCATTGCCTCGCGGCCGGGTATTTCCCAATCGTATTCCGGTGGGGCGATATTGCTGCTTTCGTCTAGAGTGTCTTCATAGGAGGCTTCGTGAGCCAGACCCCGAATTCGGTACCATCTCAAAAAACTCATCCCCCAGTTCTTGAAGTGGCTATCGGCGAGAAGTCGTTTAATCTCTTCTTGGAACTCGTCGAACGATCCAAAATTCCACTCACCGGTCTCGTCGTCGTGAATCTTCTGTTCTTTGTACTTCAGCGGAGCATCGCCCCCTGCGGTAGGCAGCCCCGAGCCAATCAAGGGAAAAACCTCTCCTTTTGTCGACAGATATACCGGCTCCAGGTAGAACTTGCTCTGGTAGACCACCGGCCCCCCTGCCACCATAACCCTGTCCGGCTTGAGTCGACCCTTTACGGACCGGTCGTGTGTCACCTGACGACTAGTGGCATCGTCACGGGTCTCGTCCGCAAGATACGAGTCTTCAAGAGGATCATCTCCGATACCGGCTCGAATGGCATCCTGGGCGGTGGTGCCTCTGTTTTTCGGTTGTATATTGACACTGTCAAGATAAAACTTCTTGCTGTCCGGCGATTCGGGCCTCCACGTCGGGCATATAAGACAGCCCAACGAATCAGTGAGCATCTTTAACGCAACGGCCGGATTGACGTCGACCCAATGGAATTCCGGTCTTTTTTTGTTCAGGGCTTCTGGGATCGGAAAAGCCGACCGGCTATGTTGTAGCGCGTATTTCGATGGGTCGGTGACGCCCTTCCCTTTCATAAGGCGCTCCATAATATCTATCGGACTCATCTCCGTCTTTGGTATTACCTTCCCGTTTCTGTCCCGTAGGTTGACGTGCATCGTGATCGGCTCAGCGTACTGCCATCCCCATCGAAAATCACGGTACTTGTATCGTACAATCACCTCACCACGCGGCGATTGCGAATACTTGAAGTCGACCGAAAGGATTTGGTTGAAATGAAGCAGTACGTCACCACATTGAAATATTCTGGACCCACAAGCTCCCTGCAACGGCAGTCGCCAGTCGTCCCAGGCTTCCGATACTACAATCGTGCCCGGCTTTATTCCGGGTGAGATGATTGCTTCCGCATCCACCACAGCGACCTTTGCGGAATGGCCACGGACCGATCCCTCCGGAATGAAACTAGAAACCAAGACATGTGGGGCGTTGGCGGTAAACATCAGGCAACGGACCCCCTAGTGATGCGGTAATTCGGGCCGATGATGATCCCACTCAGGTCACTAATCTGATTGTTGTCTATCACCACCGCAGTGCAGACGCCGCGCGGGTCGACGAAACGCGAGTTGACGCTGTACCGGTCTACCGTCTGGATGGCTAGCTGACCAACTCCGGACCGGTTCGCCGAAAAGTCGATCACTCCGTTACCCGATAAACTTATCGACCCGCCGCTCTGGTCCGTGAGAGTGCTCCACCGGAGAACGCCGGACCGAACAACTACCGCGTCGGGGTCTCCGCCACGCATGTCCACCGTACCGCCGTCCATCGTTAAATCGAACGGAGTAGTAGTGCTAAATGCCTCGTCGATAACAATCTCACCCCCCGAGCATCGAATGTTGGCCGATGCCGATTGGCTTGTGCATCCGGCGCCGACCAAAAGCCGACCCCCGACCATTTCAAGCCCGTTGATCACGGAAGCATCTTGAGCATGAAGCCCAACAGCCGCGAAACCGTTATCCATGTCGATGGTACAATTCGATGTCCCCATCAACTGGACGGCCGGATTCCCCTGGCCATCCGCCGAAGCAGTGTCGTGAATGTGGGCCGTCATGGTCATTGACTTGAGGTATACCCTCCCACCCATTGGACCCTCTCCGGTTCCGATGTAGCTGGTCATGTATGTCGTGGCCAGATGCCGATCCCTATATTCTGAGTATATCGCTGAAGAGTTTTGGCGGTTTATCGACGGGAGCCCAATGTTCCCAGTGAACCCCTTGTCAACGTACACCGTCAGGGTTCCGACGCCGGTATTCAGACCATATAGGAGATTAGAGTTCGAGTTGTGGTCAAATACCATCGTGTCATTAGTCACCGGCACCGTCGCGGCTGACCAATTGTCCGCATTATTAAAATGGTGTGGTCCGGTTGCCGCCGTCGCGGTCGCCTTGGTCGCCGTGCCACTCCCCGCTGTCGTCGCCGTGACCGATATCGTAAACGGATGGCCGGCCCGAGTCGCCGTTAATGTCACGACCGAGCCGCTTACGGTAGCGTCGACTTCCATTAACTCCGGAAATTCCGACTTGCCTTCGGTCAGGTTTTTTGAGGCCGCCGCATCGGTGAAACTTTCATCCGTCAGCTCGATGGCCTCCTGGATCGTGGTAGCTACCTGATCCGTCGTCGTTAAAGATCCGACGGTTATCACCAAATCCTTTGAGTTGATCGTGATGGTACATGTGTCGCTGGTCGCCCACGTATTCGCGATTGTAATGGTGTCGACTTGCTTGATCGGGTTCGCGTTTCCCAGCCACGTACGGGTAGCCATAATCGTATTCCTTTATCCTATGTGAGGTACGGCTTGAGTGCCGTGGTGCGTGTATCTATATGACCATTCGACCCCCCAATCGGTCAGAGAATTCCGCTCGCCTCGCGTCGGGGATATAAGTCGAATTTCTCTTTGGTCTTGATGCTCAAACGCCGCGAGGTGGCTGATCGGGCCCGGAGGGCTAGGGTAGCCAATTCCGCCGCCGTTCGTGGCCCGACCTGACTGCGTAATTCGCTGGGGGGTGGTTTGTGAGGTTCGCTGTCGGATTATGCCCCCGCTCAAGGGGGTAATGTATACGAACCTCCCCCCTCCGGTACCGATAAACGATACAGTCTCGTGGAAGCTACTTAGCCGGCCACCCGCCTGAGTCCCCCCCGCTTCTCCCCCGACAATGAAATCCCTGACAACCTCCAGCTCAACCTGAAAAGTCCTCTGTGTCGCGTATTCCGCCCCTCCAGATTCGGGATAGCTGAAGCTCTTGATGATTATCCCCCCGAGGCTTCCGGCACTTTTGAACACATGCGCCGTTTCGGTCACCTTGTCGTCCAGGTAGAAGCCCGACACCTGGACATTCTTCTCGTACGCCGCTTCCAGCCTTTTCATCTCAGCGGTAAACTTTACTGCCGAAGATTCGATCACGATCCCTCGTATGGTCATGTTGTAAACGACCTTGTCCATATTCCCGAAGTCGTCCCGGTTGTACGATTTGGAATAGCTCACGGGCCATGCGGTGCTTCCGCTGCCGTCAGCCTTGATGACGTGCGAATAACTGCCGTGCTTGTAGATCACTCCTGACTCCCCATGAATGCCATATCTTCCTGCGCTGCTCTTATTCGTTTGCTAGTCTCACTTTGATCTTGGACGACAATATCTAACAGACGTGTAAGATCCTGCCTCCGCGTATCTAGCGCCGCCTCCAATTCACGTATTTTCTTGTTTTCGGCGTCGGTCTCCGCCCTTGATGGCCTCGCGTCTCTTACCTTCTGAATCTCCGCCTGGGCTAGCTCCTGGGTTCTGTTCAGCACTTCGCGGAGTAACATCTCTTGCTCTATAAGCTTCTCGTTCTCTTCATCTAAAAGCTTCTTTCTTTCTTCCCCCGTGGCCCTGATGTTCGCTTTGAGTCGAGCCCTTTCGTCGTCCTGCATCATCTCCCGCTGGTAGGTGGCAAGTGGTCCATCCCGTTTGATAGCGGGGTACACCTCCAAGGCTTCCATTCTATCCGTTGCGGAAGCCATCACCCGCTCTCTTTCTTCTATGTCAGACGTTTCCCTACGAAGCTCCGTAAATCTCTGCTCTGCCATTCCAATAGCCACCGCTGGTGCTTTCAGCGCGCGCTGCTTGCGTAATAGGTCCGTCTCTCTTCTCTCAAACGCTCTCCCCGCTGATTCGATCGCCTGGGTAGACTTTTCGGCTTCCTCGCGCGCCTCTCTGGCCTTGTCTCGCCACATGGTATAGAAGGCGAAGATGGCAACGAACGCGGCCCCTCCGGCTGCAAGTGCTGCGGTGCCAGGCAATAGCCCCGCCATAGATACCTGGAGGCGTGCATTGGCTGCGGCCGCCCCAGCCGCAGCGGCCGCGCTTGCCTTGTGCGCCATCGCCATTTTTTCGATCGCCGTCGTGAGTCCCCGGTACACTGATAGACCACCGGACAACAAATCCATCGCGCCCTGTATTCTAGCGAGTTGACGGAGGAACCTGTGCAAGTCATCGTCGGCAGAAAAACCGAGCAAGGCGGATGCCCTGACTAGCTGGAGCGCACCACCCGCCGCTCGCTGTAATCCAACAGCGGCGGATACGCTCATCTTCTCGACCCTTTTAATCGCCTGCGCCGACATCTCCATTTTCTGTAGCCCAGCGGATACCTGCTCTGCACTAGCTGCCAGAACTTCCAGCTCCACAGCAATTTCTTGCAACGGCGCCGACGCCTGACTTGCCGCAGCTTCCGCGCTTCCGCCAACTTTCCCGACGGCGCCCGCCGCGTCCGTCCCTTCCATTTCGATCGCCGCCATCGACTCGAATCCCGCTATACGCAGCTTTTCAAACTCACGGGTAGCACTTGAAACGGCCTTGGAAATAGCCGCCTGGTAGCGAGATATTGACCGCTCGGCTTGCGACGTGTCAACGGTTACCTTCTGCGCGATCTGCTTGATCGCTAGCCTGATTACTACATCCCGAGTTTCTTCGGCTGCCATTATCTACCACCTCCTGAAGCGATGTGCTCAGAATCGTCGTTATGCGCAGCGAACTCAGGCAGATTTTTCGGAGCCAAATGATATCCGCCCCGTTGGCCGTCTCCGGGTGAATCGAAAGAATCTTGTTTCGGATGGTATCGGACTCCCTGGCCAAGTTTTGCAAAATGTCGCACGCCTCCGCTATCCGTGGGTCTGTCATTCAACGGCGTCCAATCTAGCGATGACAACGGCCCGCTCTCTGACCATCGCATCGTCTGGAAAATCCCCAACGGCCGAACACTCAAGGTGGTACTCGTACGCTTCCCTGTTGCATTGGTAGAAATCCGAACCGAAGGGCCTCGACTTCGGGCACTTGGGCCGACCATCTGCACCGAGGTGGTAGCATGGGGGTCGCGACCCTGGCGGCCTCCGGGCCGGTCGCCCGTCCGACCGGGTGAGGACCGTCCCGGAAAGTTCGCCCGATTCGATGTATAGGTATACGTGACAATGGGCACAATCTCGATCCGCTATATCTGGGCTATGGCGGGGCACCATTACCCCGCCGATGAGTTTTTTACTGTTGCCGACTCGATCGTCTCGCCGTACGTCAACGCATCCACTTCGATGAGTGGGTCGTTGTCTGCCGCGTCCGTTATTCTCCCGCTCTCAGGCTCATCGCCCCCATCCTCGCCCATGATCACATCTATAAATCTCTCGAATAGCTTCGGCTCCAAACCGAGGATGTCGTCGAGGTTAGTCCGATCGAGCGGGTTCTCGTCGTCCTTCATCATATCCCATTCAAGAACGTGCCGGCTGATGAGGGCGGCGTAAAGGTTTTGCAGCCCGTCAACGTCCGCCGATGGCTGTCGGTTGAGGCGCTCCCCAACAGCCTGCATCACTCGGCGCCGTGCCTTCTGGGTCATTTTTCGGTACACGAATCGAATCTCAGGCCAGCGGTTGAATTCCGCGTGAAAATAACCGTCGGCAGTAAAACCGTCCGAAATGTATCCAGTGATCCTTCCGTAGCTGGAACCCATGTCAAATCTCCCCCTGTTAGGTATTATCCAGGTCGACATACAACTCCATCGTTGTCACGTCACTGGAACTAAAGGTCTTGGCATAAGCGCGATACGACAGCTCCATGCCAAGATCGGACTTTCCCGGAACTATCGCGGTCCGTCGGATTTGCTTGAGGTGCTTGAAGTGGAATTCACAGTCAAACGTGCCATTGTTCAAGCTGATCTTCGCGTCCGAGTCGGATGTGGAACTGTAGAGTTCCCCTTCGTTGTCCGAATTGAAAGGCACACGAATGTCGAGAAGTATCTCTCGGTCGTGCGGCAAAATCGTTGTGGGTGCCTGAGAATTTCTATGGTCGACCGTCAAGCTGTTGTTTACCGTCAAGGTAAAGCTGTCGACTGGCGCTTCTCCAGTCTCGCCGCCAAGCTTCTCCACCTTGAAGTCGTGGAAAATATAGGGGTCCGAGTTGGCCGCCACGGCAATGGCCGTAACCGAAGAATTCCAAGAAGTGTTGGACTGCTCAAGCGCCCGGATGGATAGGTTCATCTGAACGGGTTGATCTTTGCTGGCCGTCAATTGACATTGGTCGACTTGACAACCCTTGTATTCGTAGACTGCGCCCACCTTGTCGATGAGCAGCGCGAACTCCGGCAAGGTTTCCGCCAGTCCGTACCTGTCTATACCCTCCCCAGGTGTATCACTAGCCTTTGCGGCGCCCAGGATGTGAGGAAGAAAGTCCTCCAGAATATTCGGGCTGGCCACAAACGATACGGGGCCGCCAACTTCGTACGTTCCGGCCCGGCATTGTTCTTCAGAATGGCTACGGGTCCCGCGTATGACGTTATCCGAAATAACCTGTTCTTGTTTAATCATTCCTTCGGAAAGAAATGCGTGCTGTTTGGCGCCACTCCCCCACGACGGGGTAAGGCCGCCTCCAGTCTTGTATCCGAGCCTTGCTTGGCTGCCGGTAACCGCTGCTGTGCTGAATGCCATGTCAGTCCTCTAATTTCGTTAGGACGGTTTTCTGCAATAGGTCCGCGAGTTCTTCTTGAATCTTCTCAACTCTTGTCCTGCTAAATCCGACTTCGGGGCGGGCCGGCATCGTTTCCGTGCCCGTCATATGCCAGTGCGCGTATGGGACTGCCGTCCCGAACTCCAGCGCGACGGCGTCCGACTCACGGAAGAATTCCCGCAGCGCAAAATTCGCACCGGCTTCCGTCAGGCTTTGCCGCAGCTTGTCGGTCTCGACCAAAATCGTCGAATGCCCTTTTCTTCGGATGGTGGATTCGGCAAGGTCTGCCCACTTGTTCCCTGATGGACTTTTCGACGCGCTAAAGAATTCGGCGTGGTCCATCTG
>TARA_R100000808_G_scaffold24850_1_pt1 | contig 14905 bp, 9 predicted proteins | sample TARA_R100000808 | Tara Oceans TARA_R100000808 (sample SAMEA2622852) | marine metagenome | biome: marine biome (ENVO:00000447); feature: marine epipelagic mixed layer (ENVO:xxxxxxxxx); material: "saline water (ENVO:00002010), including plankton (ENVO:xxxxxxxx)" | depth 140 m | reverse complement strand
ACTGAGCTTCGCGAGGGTAACTTGGTTATCAGCAATGTGGGCCGTGTCGATAGATCCGTCAGTGTAATGCTCACTGTCGATGGCATCGTCCGCGATCTTGGCCCCGGTGACAGCATCTCCATCGATCTTGGCTGTGGTGACAGCGCTCGAGGCTAAATGCGCGGCATCGATTGATCCGTCCGTGTAATGCTCTGAATCCAAAGCATCATCCGCGATCTTCGCGCCTGTTACAACATCAGCAGCAAGATGCGCCGTGTCTATTGATCCGTCAACGTAATGCTCTGAATCCACGGCATCGTCAGCAATTTTAGCGCCGGTGATGACATCGGCTGCAAGATGCGCCGTATCGATTGATCCATCGGTATAATGCTCTGAGTCCAGAGCATCGTCAGCGATCTTTGCTCCGGTAACAGCATCTGCGGATAAATGAACGGTGTCTATCGACCCGTCAACATAATGATCAGAGTCTATAACATTAACAGCGTCGGGCATGACCTGAACCCACGCAGAGCCGTTATATTTAATAAATCGACTCGCATCAGTGTCGTAGAAGGTATCGCCGTTGTTTGGAGATCCCGGTTTCGCGCTATTCGCACCTCTCCCAAACAGAGACGCATCTAGGTCATCGAGAAATGCGTTAATGAAGGCATCTTGATCGATAGCGGTAGTATCGTCATCCTTTTGCCATGCTTTGTTGGTTGTAGTAGCCATATTAAACTAGAATCTGAGTCGGCTTGAGTTGTTGTCCGCCAAGCGCAGCTTGTAATACTTCTTCGCGATTGGTTAAGACATCATGGGCCAAGATATCTACGACTCTAAATCCTCTATCCTCCAGTGTGATGCGCTGCAAAAGATCTTGCACCTGTTTTTCTGATGTTGCGTAATGGAAATATTCTCCTTGAACTCTCCATACCATTGTCGGAACCCACTGTGGCGGCTGAAACAGAAAGTCTGCAACTACACCACCAAGCTGTAATCTACCCCCCATTATACTACTTTGAAACTCCCATCCACGTATTTTCTTTCTTGTCAGCCACAAATGTACCTGCCACTCAGGTAAACTTCCTATAAAATTAGCCGGGGGATTCCAGTACTCATCTTTAGTAAATTTCTTAAAAAATCCTCGTCGTCGAACCGTAAACTTCCGAGGAAGGTTACGGATCTTGGTAAGTTTAGATCGGGACCGCGAGAGTAATATTTGCGGTCCCGGCTGCGTCGGAACGTGAGATGATGGGTCCGTTAGTAATCTGGACTTGAAATTCCCCATCCTCCGACTTTGACGGTCCCGGCGTGAACTGGATATTACGCTCTCTCGACGTCTTCTTGAGCGCTCTAAGCCACGCGATGGTTTGCGAGGCATTTTTACCTACCAATGCGTCCCTGTAAAGAGGTATTGTTAAGATCCAACTTAACCTATCTTCAGGTTGGGGGAGATACTTTAATATTATAGCATCTCCTACAGGTGTGTTTGTTTTGGTTGAGCCGCGATTAACGGTTACTCGTAATCGTATGGCGGTAGCTTCTATGCCTGATCCGCCTCCAAACAGCATTTCGTGACGAGTATCACTCCCGGTTGTTCGGCTTAGCGTTTTCCAATCTTGGTCTTGTTCATCAATGTAATCGGTCTGGTATTCGACTTTCATGTACTCTTCATCTGAAAAATCTCGCCCTGAGATGACTACAGAGAAGATAGTTTTCGGGAACTCAGGAAAGCCTAGTGTAACCCACGGTGTAACAATCGTTCCAGATGATTCATACGTTTGTCCTGTAAAGGGTAATTTTCGCTCGGACTGGTCATTAAACTCCTGATATTTAACCGCAGCGCTACCATTCGCGAACCATATACGGGGTCGTGTTCCAGAGGATGTCTCATGAAGCAGAAAATCTCCGCCTCCATTACCCGATGCCTGTACATGCCACCCTGCACCGGGATTAATCATAATCGCTGATTTATCCGTGCCGTTTGTATTACAGATGACTAAAAAGTTTTGCATCGTGATGATGTTTGTGATACGATTCCCGTGATCGGGATTCGTTACGCCGTCATCTTTGTCTGGTCCCACAGATATTACGGAACCTTGCGGAGAGATCGAGAGCAATTCTTGTCCCATCGGAAAGAATAATTGCCCGTTATACTCAGTTAAATGCTTCCCATTGTTATCATACGGGGTCGATGAGTAGTCGTACACATAATGGGAGCGACTATTCGCATAATCGATTTGAAACAACCCCAAAGACGTTGCGTACCAGATACTCGGTTGTCCATCTTGATCTCTAAAGATCGTCATCCCTCGAGCAGTTCCCTGCGTATTAGTTACGACGTTCGTAAATGAAGGCGACGTAATACTCGCTGTACTTCGAATCTGCTGCCCAATATCATCATATACGATTAATTTGTTATCAAACGTCGTTAAAAACGTCGCGTCATCGGTCTTATCTGTCCATGAAGTTCCGTCCGAAGAGTACATGAATCCCGTGTTTCCTGTTGTCCCGTCAGAATACGCAACAACGGCATACTCAGTTCCACCTTGTTCAAATATTGTCATGTCTGTTGGAGCCGAGGGAGGCGTATCTACAGCCGTGAACGCTTCGCTGGCGTACCGATAGACCTTACCGTCACTTCCAGCGACCAGATAAGCCCCACCGAACTCCATCGCAATATCTGTAGGAGTCACCCCCGCAGCAAGAACAACGGCTGTTTGTTTCTCAGTCTCGAGCATAAACTCAGAGCCTTTAAGCGTGTTCACGCCTGCCTGATCATTGAAACGGTCAGTATGTCCTTGACCGACGATCCGCTCTACACCTAGACCACCAGCAAACTCTTCGAAGGGGTAATGGCGAGCTAGGGATAAGTCAGAGCGTTTTTGCTCGCCTGTTCCAAATACAGCGCCGAAGGGCGTAATCGGTTGCTCGAGTAACGGACCTTGGAGCGTAACTCGCTGGTCTTCAAGTATAACTTCCATTATTGAGCAATAGCGCCGCTAGGCAATACCATCTGCTGCTCGAGACGAATTTCTGCTTCCTCGAGCGCTTCTCGTGCCCTGCGACGATCTTCGAGAGGATCTGATCGATCACCGACTCTGGCTCGCATCGTGCGAAGATAATACTCAACATACGGAGCAATAACACTGAACGGAACTTCTACAAGATCTTGTTCAACATTAAGCTGCCCAGCGTAGCGATACCCATAAATCATCAATGGCTGCCCTGAGATGCCCAGCCCGGAATCAATCCGAAGTCGAGGATACAACCCCGGCACGACGCTCCACGCATCCGCGTTATTAAAAGCGTTCAGCGGCACCCATTGATTGGTTGTGTCTTGATACTCTACCGTGTGGATATACGAAAACGGGTATTTAATGAGACGATATGTGGTGCCGGAAGACGCAGCGCCGGGGAGCGCGTGGTCAAGTGTCAGCGTATCTGTTGAAGCATCAAAATCTTTAACTAAACGAACTTCACCGACATTTCCGGCAACGCCAGTGTCAGCCGTAATAATGACCGTAGCACCGTTCCAGTGGTCGTCATCCTGTGCGAGATCACCGGAAGTATCAATAACTGTTGTCGTCGTCCCGCTTGTCGCCGTAGCCGCAACAATTTCGAGGAAAGGAAGATCATATTCATACGTCGCTGCGGCAAGATCTATGCTATCTACAGCGTGTGGGATGAGAAATCGCTCTCGCGCCCAATCTACAGCCGCCGTAATCGCTTCATCAAGCTCCGCTTTATTCCACGTATTCGGTCGGTATATCTCGTAAGTAATGCTGTTTCCGGGCGTACTGCCAAACGCAGGATAGACGTGCATCTCGCCGTTGTTAGGATGGTTATGGCGGATAAAAGAAGTATTGCCGTCCAGCGCCCCCGACGTGATGTGAACTTGTCCGCCAACCCAGTAGTCTTCATCCTCAATACGCGACGTGTCATTTAATTCCTCCGCATCACCACCGGTAGATGTTGTGGTGCTTGTTTCACCTATTCGAAGATAGGTTAAAAGTTTTTGTCGAACACTTCTTCGACTTGTTGTAGATGCCGCAGCCATTACAATACACACTCAATGATTACGTAAGACAACACCTTGTCTCCGTCTGAAAATGTTGCGAGAATCTCTAAACGATAATTATGCCCACGCTCAAGAAGCTTCACTTCGCATGTGCAATTCGGCGAAGACACGGTTACACTCCCCGCAGAAGCGGTAGAGGTTACATCTTTCTCGCGTTCCGTGAGATCGTACACCTTCTGAGCCGCACTTGACACAGTAATACCTGTACCCAAGGCGGCTGAGAAGTCTATGGTGTAATCAATTTCCTCGTTATCGGTCTGCTGGGCCGGGGAATTCGAGGCGTGGTGTGAATCGGACGGCATTATCGCCTCGCCAGAGCTACGTGTTTGAAACTACGTGATGGTGCCCGATGGATAGAACCAGACGGGCAAAAATACGCCTTCAACCCGCCCCACGAAAGACTGCGACTTTTAACATCTCCCCATGTCCAGCCAGCGTCCGCGACATTTTTCCACGTAGTACACGGGGTAGCCATACGCTAAAGTTCGCGCCAAACTGCTACTGCTTCGTATTCGTACGTCCCCCCATTGGTGCCTTCGTCAAGCAGTACAATCAAGTCTCCGGCTCCAGCGCTCTTGTCGGTCGCTCGTTCAGCATCGACAAGATCGCCAGCATCGTTCTGGAGAATGGTGTGATTTCCAGACACAGGCGCTCGAGACTCTGTTAACGCGCCACTTACGACACGAAGATCGATGCCACCGGGGAACTCAATCCACGCGGATTCATACTCTTCGTTGTACGCAACAAGATCAGACTCGGCAATAATGGCAAACGTACCGTCTGTCGCATCGTTTTCTTCAACTACACCGATCTGAAGCGTGGCGTTGCCTGCGCTCCCTGCCGTACCCTTCACACGAAACTTTAGCGCGTATAGCGCGATACCGCCGGTAGCGGTGTGGGGATACGAGGTTGTATCACTAATATCTACGATAATCTGCGCGTTGTCAGCAGTAATCCCAGTCGCTTTGTTACGATGGAAGTACGAAGGACCGTATCCTGCACTCATGGTTTCCTCATTGCAATGGAGAGTTCACTTCCTCCGAAGTGCGTCATTTCTAGTCCCTGAGCTTTTAACCTGTTTGGAAGATCAGGATGCTCATTCCAATTTGGGGCATGATGACTCTTATTATGCACATTAAAGTATAACACACCACCGGGCTTTAAGGCGTTAGATATCTTTCGAATTTCAGAATCTAACTGAGAATCTTCGAGTTTTCCAAACTCATCAAGCGCAACAACGACATCAAATTCTCCTTTTAGCTTCGTTATGGTCGTAATTCCCACGTGTTGCTCGGCAAATTTAGGGTCTACATCCTTATCGCGGAGTAAAGTAATGTCATTACTATCTCGCATACCTTGAGCCACAGTTCCCAGCGCATCGCCTATGACTAAGACGAGTTTTTCATCCACCTCTGCCAATCTGGAGATGGAGTCCGCGAATCCCATACTTGCGTCTCGCGTGAGGTAGTGAATATGGGCTTTTTCGTCGGTGTAATCTTCTGGTTGGTACGCCCTGACAGCCAACGTATGATTCTCTCCCGTAAATTCATTGTAATCCTCCAGTAATTGGGGTCCGTTTATCGAAAACGGGTTTGCACGGTACATTTCTTGGTAGGCTAACCAATGCCCTGCGGATACGCCATCGATACCTATGTGTACACACTGTACTGACGGGTCGCCGTACAATTCGAAGCCTGCATCTTTTACTTTCCGCCAGAAGCTGTGATCTTCAGCCGCCGCATCCAGCGTAAAGTGCGGATATTCCATCTTTTCGATCACCTCACGGTGAATAAGACTACAGGCTAGTCCTGCGCTATCTATTTTAACGAGTCCGTCGCTCGGAGGGTTAAAAAACCCCTCGTACGTCCACGAATCTCGCGATTTATCGTAGATAGGGTTCAGATACCAGTTAGGGTTATAAGGCGGCTCCTTGAACGGTACAAGGCCGTTTACGGCCTTCTTATCGTGTGATAGTAGCTGCCAAAGCGCGTGTGGGGGTGGAACAACGTCATCATCTATCCAAAATAGCCATTGACAGTCCGTTTTAAGGAACTGATCAACAAGATCTTGACGTGCGATATGGACAATAGTTGGTGGACGATACCCTAGCTGATCGCCCTCACGCCATGACGTGGTGATAAATTGAAAAAACCCATACACCCAGCGGGAAAACACCGCATGAGTCATGGGCACAGCATAGAAAACAGGTTCTCGCATGAAGCCCTCCTAATAGATAGGGGTGGGGGCCAGAAGCCCCCACCCGCTAAAACTACTTACGTAGCAATCGTTGGTGTCGTCGCAGCAGCGAAAGCGATGTTGAAAACTAACCATTTTGAACCATCGCCAACGATAAAGAAGCTTTGGCCGATTTTTTCGTTTGACGTACTATGGGTCAAACTATCAGCCGCCGCATCGTTCTTCACAACAAGTGTATCGGCAGGGCCGGTAATAACTATATTCTGATCGACAGTATTGAAGATCCAATAGTTAAGTCCTGCATTGCCTGACACTGCTGGAAGAGTGAATGTTACAGCACCCGAAGCCCCGGTCGTGGTGAATAGACCGCCGGAATCCGATTCAAGCAGACTGTAGCTCGACGTTTTGGCCGTAACCTTCATACGTTGAACTTGTAAATTCTGCGCGAACGCGAAATCCTTTTGACCTGCACCAAACGTCCCCGGCTCACCTCCGGCGAGATATTCAACTGCATCCGTAGATGGCATTTAATACCTCCTTAAGAAGTGCTGAGGTTAGACATGTACCCGTGAGCCTTGTCCCAGCGACAACTTAGTGTGTAATCGCCGTAGAGATGCTCTTTGAAGTACGCGCCGTCCTCCGGCAAGGGTTCTGTGAAAAACGCCGAGTTCTTAAAGGCATGGAAGTCGATAAGATTCGGGTTTAGGAAATACGCATGATCTGACGGGCAGTTGAAGACCATCGAAACGTCGATTTCACCGAAATCGGTGTCCACAACGTCTACGACGATTCCACCTTCTCTCGAACCACGGTCCATACGGGCCAAGGGTCGGTAGAAGTCAGAGATCTTACGTTTCTGCCACTGACCTGTCACGATCCACGTTGCCATCGTCTCATGCCCCACATCGTCAAAGATCAACGCCAATAGGTTGTTAATCTTCTTCTCAGTGATCGCTTCAGACGTAGTGTCTGTGTTGTTCGTGATGAAGGTCTTCAAACCACCAAACGCGCCCGGTACGGACGACGTTCGCAAGACACGCTCGGCACCATACAGTGCCGCTCGCTCAAGCATTGTGAAAGCGTCAGTAAGAACCTTTTCCGCTTCGTAGTCAAGCCGGTCACTCAGACCATACTCGCCCGTGTTCTGCGCTCGATGTGAAACCTGATAGGCCACGTCGATAATTTGCGCGTAGTTGAACGGGAAAGAGTGAGTCGTCGTACCAGCAACCACGGAGTCGGTGTTCTCAGGGAACGCCTGTGAAATTCGTCTAATTGTCGTGCCAGCAGCGTGAGATGCACCCGACGTTGAACCCCACCCACGAGTAATCGTAAGGGAGTTGTCCGACGCGATTGCAGTTACACGGATCTGTTCATCTTCAACTAGAAGAATGTCGCCAACCCTAAAGTTATACGCATCGTTAGCTGCCAGCGTCACAGTGGTGTGAGCGCCGTCAGTCATAACGGTGGAACCGTGGACGGAAGATGTTAGTGCAAACAGTTCATCTTCGTGCCACTCGTACTTCGGGTTGGTGATAGTTTCGCCATTAAATCCAATCCGTTTAAGGAATGGAATGGCCTTTGGCGAGAAGTTAACAATCTGATCCTCTACTTGCCGTGGTTGAACGGTAGTATCGGTCAGGGTGTCTCTCGCACCTCGTACACCAGCCATAGGTTGTTAGTATCCTTTAACGAGAATTCATTGCAGCACGGGCACGAGCCAGTCCTTCAGCGACCTTACCAGTGTGTGCGATGTCACTATTATCAGAGACACCTGCACCGCCCCCGCCAGTCCCGCTATCAACAGCAGGAGCGCCGGGACCGCTGTCCGGTTCGCTTTCTTGACTTTCCGCGTTGCCTGCTTTTGCAGTTACCTCTCGTTGAACGGTATCGCGAAACATTTTCGCGGTACTTTCCATTGCTTCCAGAGACGAAGAACCCTGTAACACGTCGGCGGGAACACCGTACTTTGCAGCCATTTCTTGGGCGGCTAAGTGTTTTCCTGCTCCTTCTGCCAGAGCTGTAGCAGCGTCGGCTTTCGCTTCCGCAGCGGCTATACGCTTCGCAGCATCCTGCTGGGCGTAATCCATGCGGAGTCGCGTCTGCTCTTCTGGATCTTCAACATTAGCGAGCGCTGCATTGAACGCTTGCTGACGGGCAGCTTCCGCCGCATTTTCGGCAGCTTGAGCGCGTTGATTCGCCTCATTAATCTGCTTTGATAGCGACGATTGAAGACCTTTGAACTGCTCCTCAGTATACGTGTTTTGAGCAGCAGTCGATTCTACAGCTTGTCCTTCTTCTGATTGGGCGCTTTCTGCTTCAGATTTACCCTGCGGGGCTTCTGATTCATTCAGCTCTGCCATAACATGTACTCCCTGTGGTATTCCCGGTCTACTAATAAGATACCGCGAAATCGTAGTTATACCCTACCATTTTACCACATAAATGGCTTTATTGCTGCGTTCGGAGCCTTTTTAACTCTTCACCGAAGGTTTGCGGAGCAAAGGGATTGTATGTCGCACCTTGAGGAAGGTCAAAAGAACCGCGAATCTGACCCGCTCGCGCAGAAGGCGTAAACGCTTTTGGCTTACTGTACCCGCGCAATTGCCAGTATTCACCGAAACTGGGCAATCGAGCCTCCATAATTTCCGTGAAATCAACCCGCTTCAAGTGCGGATATTTCTTAATAATGTCCGAAACAATCTCAGACACCTTGGGTGAACGGTTAAATTCCGCTTCGATGCGATTATGATCAGTCAAACTAATACGTCCCTGCGCGTCTTTCAATTCGTTTCGCCGATCAAGCGCGGGTTGAATGTATGTTTCTTGCCAGTATCTCCACGCGGTTTCTGCGGGAACACGATCCTTCATCAAGTACTCGTTTAATTCTTGCTCAGTTACCCCAAGCACAGAACCAAAAGCTACAGCTTCTTGAAACGCTGTGTCGCGTGCGGTATTGTACGCATCCCAGTCTACACCGTCTGATCCGAGAAACTGGTTAGGAACTACTTCACGATACAGCGAACTCATCTCGCGAAGAATGTCTTCTGTCGTTAACCCGTCTTCACGACCAAACCATTTATTAGCAGCATCGGTCCACTTCGCAAGTGTTTGGTTATCTTCGAGTAATTCTTTAACTCGCTTGAAGATACCAATAGTCCCGTGTTTTCCATCTTTTCCGAGATACTTCATGCGAATACCGTCGTCTTTGCCAACCGCGAAATCAATCGGTGACAACGCTCGCAATTCATCCTGATATTTCTCAGTTTCGGCATCGATGGCATGATTAAACGCTTTGCGGCGTACGTGGTCTTCGTTATAGGCTACGTAATCCTCAAGTGCCTGAGCAAATTCGCCGATATTCTCTTCGTTGACTTGCAATCCAGACGGCGTAGTAAATGCCTCTCCCGTTCGGCGTAATCGAGCGATCTTATCTGGGTAACGTCGATCCAAATATCCGCGAATCGATAAATCTCCATCAGCAACTTTATTAATAAGATACGAGACATTTGTCGCTGTATCCGCATCATCACCGTCGTCTGTCTTAACCCAGCTTCGATGGGGGTATCGTTTTACAGTTGCGCGAGCCAGTTCCTGCGCTGAAGGTGGAGGATTCTCTACAATCCACTGTTCTTTGATTTCTCGAGATTCACCCGCCGTTGCTTCCCAGAACTTCTCGAACGACAATTCATACAGGGTTCGGTATAGCGCATCTAGCGCAGAAATATTCTTGCTTAGTTCTGCTTCAAATTCAGCCCTCATTCCTTCTGTAACGTACTTGCGTTTCCAGTTTTCTTGGGCTAAGTAATACCCCTCAAGATTTGTGTCTTTACCGTCACGGTAATCTTCAGGTTTAATCGAGTCATAAAATGTACTTACCAGCCCCTTGATAGCGTCTTTGCGCTTGTTACCATACACAAGCTTTCCTGTCGGCGTATCCGGGTCGGTGCTGGTGTCAAAGCCAAGCATTTCATTTGTAAGACCTAATGATACTTTTAACTCCTCAGTGCGAGCTAAGAAGGTATCCCTGATCTCCCGTCGCTTCTCAACGTCAGTAATCGCCGTTGCGTCTAAAGCTGTTTGCCGTTCAACATTAAGGTCATCCACATCTGCGTAGTACTTGACAGTGTTTAGTCGTTGCTGCTGCTCGGGCAAGTCTTTCCAGATCATCCACCGTGCCGGAAGCTCAGGATGTGCCTTAATCCACGCATCCGCTTCACTATCTCGACCCTCGGCGCGAAGCTGGTTGTATTGATTCTGAACTTCGATAGATTCCTTATAGGGTGGATCGAACGTCTGCAATCCTCCAAACGTCCAGTTAGCTATCTTCACATCATCCTTACGCTGGAAATACTTTATCATCGCAGCAAGAGCATCCGGGTTCTCTACATTTTGTTGTAAATCAATAATTGCTTGCATACCCGCCTCTTGGTCCAATTCACCGGCAGCAATCGCTTCAGCAATCATATAACCTATAACGTGTCGTTCCTGCTGTTTCAACCCGTGGGTATACATCGCCTCCGGCGAAATCCGCTGTGCAAACTGGTTCATCAAGATCTGCTGGGTTGACCCGAGTATTCGACTTGCGTTTTCATCTATCGGAGGAGCTATTCCAGAAGGACCGAAAAGCTGTCGATACCCTCGTTCTCCAAGCATCTCTTCTGCGTTTTCTACGCCCCACTGCTCGATACCCTTATGCGTAAGCGCAGCAATCCATGGATGCACACTTCCCACATTCAAAAGATTAACTAACTTAAACATGCCCAAGGTTTCTTGATTAAGCTCCGGGTCCGTGCCTTCTTTGAGCAAGGTAAACGGTGCCGCATACGCAGAGCCTCCAAGCATGGACATCGGATCAAATCTCCACTCACGTCCATCCGCTGTCGTGAAAACTCGCACGGTTTGTTGTAAGTGTGGGGGAAGGTCTTCTGTCTCTGCCATCCAGTCATAATACAGATCAGCGAGGATATGGAGTTGTCCCGGCTTACTCAGTGATTGGCGAGCTTGGAACATCGCAAACTTCATCTGCCAGTACGGGTATGGGAATATTGCTTGCAAGGCAACTTCAGGTCTGTTATACACGTACGAGAACAGACCTCGGTTAGACTCACCTTCAGCGACTTGGCGTCCCATCGACATCGCACTGTTTCGCCAGTCGATAATTTCATCGGCGTCAAGAACCGCATCATCGAATTGCAGCGCGGGTGGCGCTTCCCATGCTTTCGCAGTGGATTCCCCGGCCTCGAGAATTTGATCGTGTTCTCGCTGCGCTTTGTCTAGTATCCATCTTCCGATGTCATCTTCAAGAAACGCATTTTCCAGTTTCGGCGATTTGCCCTCTGCAACTTTCTTTGCATCAACTTCTCGAAGCGCCCGTATCCAATCCGATTCTGAAAGATACGCATCAAGACGAAGCTCAGGCATCGGATCTAGTCCATGACGCGCAGCAATTTGATTATACGTGTCGCGAATAGCCTCTATACGTCCTTTATTAGCGCGAGAGATTGCATTTGAACGCTCATCCAGATTCGTTAACTTACGAGCCTTGTTTCGAGCTAAGGCATAAGTCTTGTTAACTTCCGTGATACCCGGCACTCGTATGCCATCATCCGTAACAAAGCCCGTTTGAACTTCTCGAAGCGCCTGTCGTGCTTGTTGAAGATTTTTCTCAGCGCTCGTTCCGACGATATTTTTGAATGTCGCGCCTTCAGGAAGATCTAAATTAATATTCTCACGAAGTACCGCATCATACGCATCAATCATCTCATCGCCCGTGATCTCATCAGCAATGGCTTCGAATTCCTTCGCGGTGCGCTGATGTAACTCCTGAAGACTTTCTTGATATTCTCGACCGCTCCGTCGTATCATATCCGAGTCTTTCGTTTCAGAAAGTGCCCGTTGATATTTTCCAACGATTTCCCAGTGTGCCTGCGACTGCCGGTAACGTGCATCCTCAAATTTCTTTGCTACACCTTCAAGAAGATCTCCCACAGTTTCGCTTGTTGCGTCCGAGAAGTTAACCAATCGGCGTGACAGCACATCCATTAGACCTGTTTGAATGGCACTGAGTTCTATATCGTGCATTCGATGTGTGGCTATAAGATCAAAGGTTCTCGAATCAACAGGAGCGCCGGTTTCTCGGTATACTCGTAATAAATCATTCCCGCCTTTTCCGGGCAACGAAGGAAACGCATCAAAAACTTCATCGACTAATCGTTGCGCTTCAGCGAGATGTTCCTCTGCGGCAACTCTAGCTGCGTTTCGAATCATAGCGCCGTCCGCTTCGGGACCAACATCTAATAACTTGTTGCGTAATTTTGTGTTAACGGTACTATCGACAACCGCAGGAATAAAGTCCTGTGGAGCATCTGAGACACGATATCCCGCTCGTAATCGTTGTCCAGTCTCGGCTAAAAATTCTCGAAGCGCATCTTCATTCCAGATGATAGCCGAAGCCTCGTTGAATTCCGAAACAAGTTTCCGCAGCACGGATTCAGGAACACCCATGTTCTTACCATGAAACATTGCGGCTTCCGCAAATTCTCGTTTCGCGACCTGCTCCAGTACCACTTCCTGCATGATAAAGTGCTGGGTTCTCTCGGTTCCGCTTACAGCTCGTGAAACGACACCACCAACACCGGGAACCCGCTGCCACCATTTGCGTCCATCCCGTTGCGTAGTAAGAAATGCTCCACCCGCCCTGTTAACCTGTTGAGCAATCTTCGAAAGTTTTCCACCCTTTTCAGCGAAGGGAACTTCCCACGGCAGCAGTTCTTCCGCATCGAAACGATTTCCTACACCAGTGCGCCAGTCTCCTACAAGATTTCTACCGACAATAGGAAGTCGAGCCAACAAGCTCTGCGGAACGCCCGGTATCCCAGTCGCACTAACGTCTTGACCTGTCATATACCCCGCGATCCGCGATGATCCAGTATCTCGAGCGCGTGGCCCCAGCATTGTATCGAGTTCTCGACCGTAATTTTTATACCCCGTCGCGTCTTCAACATTTTTCTCAAGGATACGCCGCAGCCCGTGATCTAGTGAATGTCCGCCTTCCGCGACTCGTTGTAACCAGTTATGTGCGATACGCGCACGCGCAAGCTTCCACCCCTGCTGCTGTGTCATAGGAACCGCCCCGCCAAGAGCATTGAGCGGAGCAAATCCACCACGCATAAAGAGCCATGCGTATCCAACCTGCGCTTTCGTTTGCATAGAAAGCCACCGCACAGGATTCGTATTCCCTTTCTTTAAGAAAGGAACCCACAAAACCGGGCCATTATAGCCTTCAGCATCTGCGATCTCTCGAACAAGCTGTGACTTAACTCTCTCGATAATGAGCGCAGGTGACCACTGCCCGTGACCGCTCGGCGGCGGCGTACGGAACATATCAAGTTGATCTCCCATGTTAAAAGGCAGCGGCGGCGGGTCATCACTGTCATACAGTCGTAAGGTCTTCTCGCTTGCTTTCCATCCGTTTTTCGCGAGGTCCGCACGCGCAGCGCGAGCCTCATTCGTGAGCGTAACGCCATCAGCCTTGTAGCTTTTTTCGCTACCTTTAATCCGACGTAATGTCCGCATAAACGGGCCAGTAGGCATTGAAAGATGCGAATTATTTAATCGCTTAAGTAGTTCCTGTACAGCAACACTCCCCGCATGACCGGGACGCGCCAACAGTTCCATGAGACTTACGGCATCCTCGCTATCTTTCGCTACAGCCAAGATATTACCTGTCAGGGAATCAATATTCGTTTCTTCGAGTCGTATACGCTGGTCAGCCGTATATGTGGCTTTCAGTTTCTTTCGCTCTGAAAGCCTATCCCACGTTTTGCCCTTAAGTTTTCGTACCGCAGCTTCAGCGTGCCCCATGAACGGTATGCGTCGTGCGACCATCTTAACCGGCCCCGAAAGAATCTTAGGACCGGGGATCTGAATTTCTACCGCAAGTGTGAGCGAATTCTCAAGTAAACCCTTGATCATATACGGGTGCGATCCGGCATTCCTGTTAAATAAGTCACGAGCAAGCTGGACCGCTTCTTCATCAGAACTGCCAATAAAACCCTCGCCCAGCTTAAGATTTGCTATTCTCTCGAGAATTTCTCGATCTTTCTCAGGAAATTCAAAAGACTGCGGATCAGCTAATCCGCCCATCAGCGGAAGATCAGGCAGATCGAATGAATCCCAGCCCTGTAACATCGCACGGGCCATCGCCTGTCCCCCGGCTACCTGCACCTCAGCAGCTATAGAGTCTCGAAAACGTCCCATGCCCCCGAGAACGCCACCAAAGAAATGCGCGAGTCCTTGCCCGACATCACCCTCGGCAAACTTTTCTCTCGCTTTATTTAACTCACGCGCACCAAATTCCTCAATATATTCGTATCGCTTGTCAGGTTCTGAGAAGAATGCAGGTGCGGTGTTTACTTCATCCGCCGTCGCGGTTTCTGCGAGATTCTTCAGCGTTTCGTTCCCGCTGCCCTCCCAGTCTTGAATTTTCTCACCAGCAAAGCGAAGCGCTCCGGTCGCAACCGGAGGCGTCCAATCCGCGAGCTTCACATCCGGCATTGGTTGTCCAACCGATGTCGAAGACTCTTCCCACTTCTGCCGGAGTTGCCCCATCGCTTCTACAGGGAAGGCGGGTTCGGCTCCTGAGACATA
>TARA_R100000808_G_scaffold8699_1_pt1 | contig 14906 bp, 21 predicted proteins | sample TARA_R100000808 | Tara Oceans TARA_R100000808 (sample SAMEA2622852) | marine metagenome | biome: marine biome (ENVO:00000447); feature: marine epipelagic mixed layer (ENVO:xxxxxxxxx); material: "saline water (ENVO:00002010), including plankton (ENVO:xxxxxxxx)" | depth 140 m | reverse complement strand
CATAAAACAATATCATGTTTACCTGTAGGTATTTTATCAAATTGTGGGTATGCAGGGTCATATAAAGTATAAGAATCTATACCCCATAAATTTTGTACTGTATCTGCTAATCCTAGCTCTCTATGTCTTTCATCATAAGCACAACCTTTACCACAACCATAATCTAATAATGTTTTACAATCATTACTTTTTATTATTTTATGTAACGTAGGAACTAAAGGTCTTAAACTTATACCTTTAAATGCTCCTTCATGTTTATGTAACTCTTTATAAGAGCTAATTAAATCTTTATAATCCTGTGATGGATTAGCTTTATCTACTATCATGCAAAATCTCTTTCAAAGTTTGGTTGTTTATTTTTTATGTTTTGTGATAGTTCCCATAGTGCAGATACTAATGTATCTTTACCATGAAATGTAATATCCATCTCCATAACATTTTCATTAAATATCTTTTCACAATCTTGTGCCATAGCAAGAAGCTCACCAGTAGTCCAAAACTTTTTATCTTTGACTCCAACTTCAAAATACTTTGGTCTTGGCTCTTCATCTTCAGCACCTGTTGTTTCTTTCTTTTGTTCTGCTGTAGGTTCTTCCATACAAGAATCATATCCAAATAAATCAAAGTATCTAAAGCCCATAGTATGCATAATGCCTATAGCTCTCATAGCTGCACATGTACCACCTGTAATAAGTGTAGCACCTTTTGGTATACCTATATCTTCTCTAAGTGTTACTTGATTATTTGTAATACCTTTTTTTCTTTCTTCTTCATCTCGTAATGATTCTGTAAATGCATGCCAACCATGTATGTCTGCACCTTTTTCTTTTAAGTATTCTGTTACAGATGGGTCAGTCATAGATGCTACAAAAAATTTAGTTGTAGGGTCTATAGTTTTAAATAAATCTTTTCTTACTACACCATGTGTGCTAGTACCTGTAATAGGTCTAGGGTCTAATACAATACATGCCCAAGGTTTTATATTATGTTCTAATAATTTAAGGTAAGAATGTTTAACAGCTATTACTTTAGTGTTAGGGTTATTTTTTATATGTGCATGTAAATCAGAGTAATTAGTATAAGGTCCACCAGATACTATGGTAGCACTTTGTTTATGAAAAGGATATTTACCTAACCATTTATCTTCTTTAATTAATTTTAAATTAGCTCTAATATTATTACGTATATAATCTTTAGGCACACAATCTCTAGGATTAACTACTATAGGAACATTTAATAACTCTCTTGGTATTTTGGGTAACTTACTATCATGAACAACACAAACTAAATGTGTGTGTCCTCCACCTTTAACTTTATCTGCAGAAGGTAAAACATTCTTTTTAGTTTTCTTATCTAGTTTTTCTATAACTTTATTAACACCTTTAAATTTATCTTGAACATCATTACCTTCTTTATCTGCTAAAAAATAATGGTCGAGTACAACAGCAGGTATATGTTTTAAACAATCATAATCACTTTGTGCTGTTGGTATACTATTACCACCACCTATTAATGCAAAATCTATATCAGGTAAAAACTTAAATAAATTTTCTGCCTTTAATGTTTCTTTACTATTACCTTTAGTTAAAACAAAATTAAAAGTTTTACTTTTTTCTTTCATTTTTTTAGCAAACTCTTCTAGTCTTTTTTCTACAGCAGATAGTTTGTTATGTGCCTTAACATTAAACTCTTCTAAATCTGTTTCTGTGGTAGCATCTTCAAACAAATCAAAACCATAATATTCTACTGTATCTGAGTTTTCAAAAGCAGCAAGTGCCATTTCTATAGCACGACCACCATTCCACGTGCCTGTTTCTAATATAGTCTTAGGTTTAAAATGTCTTATAATATCTGCTAATTGTTTATATCTTCCTGGTATAATATCAGGTGATGTTTCATCAGATAGATTAAATAAACGATTACCTTTACTATCTCTTAAAGGTAATAAAGAAGGGTCTTGAGCACCTTTTAAATGAAGAATATAATCTTTTACTTTTTCACTTATATCTAGTACTTTCATACCATGTGCTTTATATATATTTAAAAGTCTTTCTGTTATAAAAGCATCATGCCATTCTCTATATTGAAACACTTCACCAGATATATATGCACCTTGTAAATCTCCAAGTAAATCTAAAGCAGGTTGTTTACTTAAATTAAATGCCATAAAAGAAGTATCAATATTACTTGTGCCATCATCATATTTTCTTATACCAGAATATGCAATATCTACATTATCTGGTAACATTTTTAATACATCTTCTAGAACAAATCTTTTTTGAGCATAAGAATCTGCATCAATCCATATTAACCAACCTGCATCTGCATCTTTTTCTGCTAATTCAAAGGCATGCTCTGTTAAAGCAAAAACTTTATGACACCATTTAAGAGAATCAAGTTTAATATTATAAGGTATTTGACCTCCTTCAGTACCATTATGTTGAGAATTATTTTCTTTAAATGTTTTATAATTTTCTAGTGTAGATAAATCTCTATAAGATATAGAGTTATTAGGTAAAGAATAACTATCTATTTTACAATCATGATGATAACATGTTAATGGTAATTTAGGTTCCCATTGTTCATTAATTGAATTTAAAAAATGATGACCTATGTTTTTTAATATTGTTTCATTAAAAGATGTAACAAAATTTATTTTTTTCATATTAAATAGTCCTCTTTAAATGGTAATAAATTATTATATTGTAACCATTTAGCATCATTACACCACTCCACAGCATACTTATTATCTTGATTTCTTTTACCACCCCAACCTTTAAACCAAGGACCTCCTGTAGTAAAGTGAACATTCTTAGCTTCTAAGTTTTCAGGTGAATGTCCATCTAACCAATTCCATTCTTCAGGTATTGTACCTATATCTGCTTCTTTATCTGGTAACCATTGAAATGTATGTAACCATCTACCTGACCTAGTATTAATATCTTTAACAGTTAGTTGTTCATTGTAATGATGTTCACAATTAAACATCATAAGACTAGACCAGTTCTTTCTTTTATAAGGTTCTTGTGCTTTACCATCCATTTTAACTCCTTTAGGTGGTTCATATTTATGTTTAACACACCACAAAGGATAGTAATCATCTCTACACATATCAAACAATTCTGTTATATCTGTTCGTATATACATATCAGAATCCATATATAGTGCTAACCCTTCATACATATTTAAATGTGGAACTAAAAATCTTGTAAAAGAAAACTCTGTAGAAAAAGGTCTACCATCTATTTCATCATACTGTTGTCCATTCATAGAATTAGATTTTCTATTATATAAACCCATTCGTTCCATTACATTTTTCTTTATAGGAACTACACGTACTCCTTTTGTTGCTATTCTTTCTATTGAAAATTTAAGAACATGATAAGCAGTTTTTTCTCTTTCATCATATCCTATATAAACTGTATTAGTCATTTCACTTTTTGGTTTTGTACTCATATTTATCCTTAAAATTTATGTTCATGGTCTATAAACCAAGTACCTGCTTCTATACCTGTACCTGTTCTTTTTCTCTCATAAGCAAACTTTAATTTACTTTGATAAAACTTTTTAGTAGCATAAGCTCTAAACTTTGAACCATCATGTTCATTATCTAAATCATGATAGTATCTATAACCTAACGAATCAAAAGCATGTACGTTAGTAAAAAATATATTTTGTAACCATAATAATGTTAACACAACAAATAACTTATTCATATCTTCTCCAAAAAAATAGGGAGTATATTTCAACTCCCCTAATTTATAAACTTAATTAATCTTAATCTTCTTTGGTTTTTGTTCTTCAGGTACAATCTGCTTGAGAGTTATTCTCAATATACCTTCGCTGAATGTAACGTCCTCAACGTGTAACGTATCGTGTAGAACAAAGTCCCTAGTAAAAGACCTTTTAGCAATACCTTTATGCAAGTATTCACTTTCTTCTGCTCTTACATAATCACCTTCTATAGTTAAATGATTCTCTTTAACTACAATCTTTAAATCGTCTTTCTTAAATCCTGATAAAGCAAACTCTATAATAAAAGTTTCTTCATCTTTTTTTATAATATCATAAGGTGGATAGTTTGTATCTGTCCCTCTTATGTTGTTCATCACATCAAACAATCTATCAAAGCCAATAGCTTGTCTTGAAAATGTATCTACTTCAAACATATATTTATCTCCTTATTAAGCAAGTTAAAAAAAGAGTCCATCTCTGGCACTCATTTATGTAATTATACATTATATAATAATAAAAGTCAAGAACTTTTTATAAGTATAAAACATTTATTATTAATACTATAACTATAAATATAACAATATAATCAAACATTTATTATACCTATAGTATTTAATATAGCCATAAGTATTACATATAGCATCCATAGTCCTACACATATAGCTAAGATATTAACTATTAATTTACATATTACATCTAATAAAGTCATTTATATTAATCCTAATTCTAATTTACCACTCTCTGAAATCATATCTTGTGTCCAAGGTGGGTCCCAAGTAATACCAACTCTAACTATATTAACTTCTTCTAACTTTGCTACTTCATCTTCTATTTGCTTTGGTAAATCTTGAGCAACTGGACAATGTGGTGTAGTAAGAGTCATAAGAATGTCAACATTATTATTTTCTTTTATATCTACATTATATATTAAACCTAAATCATATATAGAAATAGGTATCTCAGGGTCATATACTTGTTTTAATTTATCTATAATCATATCGTTTAATGTATGTTTAGTCATGATATATTTTTAATAATTTTTTTAGCTTGTTTAGATAAACGTAATAACTCTTCCATGTCACACTCTCTCATTAAAACATTATAGTCTGGATGTTCCATAGTCTCAAGTAAAGAAACTATATTATTTATAATATCTATAAGTTGTTGTTTAATTGTCAAAGTATTATTTAATTTTTGTTTCATTATATATCAACTAATTCACATGAACCTGCTTTACATGCTAACTCTTGTGAACCTCTTGTATTATCTTCTGTTTCATATTCTTGTAACTTATTCCAGTTAATATCCTTTGGCATCTTAGATTGTAAATCATTATATTGTACTTCATCTATATCTTGATAAGGTGCTTGTTGATATGTATGGTCTGAAAAAGGTAAAAATGATATACCAGATAGTGTATCAAAATTATTCCAACACCAGTTACCTACATTAATCCATTCATGTTCTTTAACAGATATAGTTACTGATGGTTTATGTTCACACCAATGTTGTGCATAACATTTCCATATTTCTAATTGTTCAATAGCAGTCATAGTATATCTAAAGATAGCACTAGGGTCTGATTTCATAGGAAAAGAAAATACAGAATTATTTGGTTGCATTACATCATCTTCACAAGGTATGCCTTGGTCTGCCATAAACTTTGTTAAAGGGTCTTTTTTATCTCCTCTTACTGTTCTAATATAATAAGGATTATGTCTAGCATGAATACCACTAGCACTGTCAACTAATTGACTAACTGTACCTGAAGGTTTGACACATGTAATAGCTGTTGATTGTGGTATCCCTAACTTTTTTGACCACTCTTCATTAGTTAATACAGCTTTGTGTCTCATCTTTGCTAAAACATCTGGTAATTGAGTTCTCATTCTAGATAGTAAACTATTATCCATAATACCTGTAAGAGATACACCAAGTAATCTTTCTTCTTCTGTATTAGTCTGCCATCTTTTACGTAGATAACCAAAATTTGTAAGTGTAGCTTGTACTGTTCCTAATATAGTAGCTACTTCTATTTTATCATGTAATGTTTCTTCTGTATCTGTAGGTCTTACAACCACTTCTGTAAGATTACAAAACTGATTAGGTCTTAATATAATTTCACTACAAGGATTAGTACCAAAGTCCCAATCAGCATTACGTCTACCATTTTCTCTAGCTTTTTCTTGAGCAGATTTTCTATTAAAGATACCACGTTCACCAGATTTACTTTCATATAATGCTAACCATTCTTTCATAAAAATACCTGCATCTGGTTTCTCTGTGTATGCTACAGAGTTATTAGCTAATGCTCTTTCTGGATTAGTTTCCCACCATGCACCAGACTTGGCAACTCTTAATCTCTGGTCTGATAAATTAGACAGAGATATAAGAGCTGACCTACGAACACCACCTACTACTACAACTTCTCCTGTTTTACAAACAATATCATGACACTCCATAGAAGATAATTTTCTACCTCTAGCATTTTTAAACTTGTCAATAGTAAAATCAAATAAATTAACTAAAGGTTGAGGACCACTTGCTCTACCACCAAATGTTTTTAGTCTAGCACCTGCAGGTCTAACCTTACTTATATTTATTTTAGGTATTCTACAAGTATATAAATAAGATATTAAATCTTTAAATGCTCTTGCCCAACCTTCTTTAGAATCATTAACAGAAACAACATCATCTGTCTTTTCAAACTCTCTATCTGGTATAGTAGGTAACTTATCTATATATTGTCTTTCAACAGAAAAACCTACACCTGTACCATTCATAAGTATATATAATACTTCATCAAATGCTTTTGGATTATCAATAGGTATATAAGAACAATTATATCCTGCTATGTTTTCTCTTTCTAATGCGTTTCCTGCAGTCATTAATGCTCTCATAGATGGCATAACAGATAAACCTATAATACTATCTTCTATTCTTCTCCATACTTCACTATCTAATACCACACCTAAATTTTTATCTAAATGACCTTGCATAAAATTACTAAATCTAGATACTGTTTCTATCCATGTCTCTCTTCTACCTTCATCAGGTAACCAACGTGCATACCTAGATGCATGAATAAACGTCTGATATTCTGTTGGTAAATAGTTATTCCCTGCCATAATCTTTCTCCAATATTAATTCACAATAATGTATTACTTTCTCAATGTCTCTTGCACCTTCACCTTTTCTTCTGTGTCTTGTAATATACTTTACTACATTACCCTCAAGAAATGTAAGGTTATTTTCTACAATATAATCAACAGGTTGTATCTTACATGTTCTATAATGGTCACCACCTACCTGTCTATCAGTAGCAATCCTAGCTTCTTTCTCTAAGTTAATTTTTTTAAAACCTTTTTTATCTTTAACTGTTTCTTTAATCATTTCATTCATTAATCCCATATCCTCTCCTATAATTTAGTTAAAAAGTATGCAACTAAAACAATAAACATACCTAATAATATTCCTATAATAAAACAAGTTAATAAATTAAATTCCATATTATAACATCTTTTTTATTCTTTGTCTAACATATTTTAAATCTGGTGAATGAATAACTTTGTATGCAAAGCTTCTTGTATATGAAGGACTTAATCCTGCATGTTCACATACTTGTTCAAAGTTATCACACGTAACACCAACACTACAAAAAAACCATGATATTGCTCTATTTTTATTTATCTTACTTTTACCATTAGTAGCATCTAATAATGCTTGTAAAATAACAGATAAAAATAAACTTCGTTCTGGTGATTCTATTTCTTTTTTTTCTATATCTATAAATATGTCAATACTTTTTTTCATTTATATTTTTGGTGTACTTTTTACCTCTCCTGCCATGTCATCTTTTTCACTTGTATTTTTAGTAATCTGTTGAAACATATTTATAGCATCTTGTGCTTCAGATGCTTTATTAACTAACATAATTATATCTTCTATAATTTTAGGATGCTCTCCTACACCTACAGGATTATCTGTATGCAGTTTAATGTTAGCTATTGCTTTATCTCTTTCTGCTAAGAAATGAGACATCACTGCTGAATAAATAAATGTTTTCATTTTATCTCCTTTACCAATTAATTATCTCTTGAACTCTAGGTTCTTTAGCAATATGCGTAAGATATGTCGTACCTTTTTCATATTTAAATGCACGAAGACCTTTTCCATTGTTAGCATCAGACCAACACTCCCTTTTATGAGGGCAAAAAACACAACCAATAACAAGCTTCCTATTACCAGAAGAACCTTCAGGCATATCAGAATAACATCTATCAGGAACTGTTTTAGATTGTAAAACTTTTTTAAGATATTGTACTCTTTCTTTTGCATTTATCATCTCCAAACTATGCACTCTAGTCAATGCAATATTGCCATTTTGTTTATCTATTGCTAGAAAATATGCTTCATCTACATTATTACCTTCAGAGTATGCAGATATTTGTGATATATATCCAAAGGGGTCATCAGATGCTAAATTATTATTAGCAAACTTTCTAAAACTATAACCACTAGCACTTTTACAGTCAACTAATTCACCATCAATCTTACAATCTTGATGTCCTTTTATACCTTCTACATCTACTTGTTTTTGTTCCTCTGTAACTGTGTGACCTGCAACTCTAGATAATAATATAAGCAAGTCTTCTAGTATATGTCCATATAAAAATTTAATTCTAGTAGATGGACTAATAGGTCTTGCTTCTGAATTAGAATGTCTATCATACCATAACTGTCTAGTAGGTTTACCTATAGAAGATAAAGATAATTTTCTTTGCTTTCTAGGTTGCTCATTTAAAACAGTTTTAATATTATTAGTTACACTTTTAGAAAATTGTTCTAGATATTTATCTAAATCTTTTTCTTTTATATTATTCTTAATACTAGGTTCAAATAAATTATATATATCCTCAACTAATGTGTCTATTGTTTTCATAATAAATAAAATGGGGAGACCAAGCTGATTACTGTACGTTGGTTTTTGCCAGAACTCCCCATGTCCTTTCTTAGTTAGGAAGCAAACTTCACACCTTCATCTGCTTCATTAGACACAAAACCATCAGGCACAACATCAAATGCATTATCTGCATCTGCATCTACGTTGTAAGGTATCAAGTTGGTAACTTGTACTGCTCTTAAGTCAGCAGACACACCAGATTTACCTGCATACTCCCAATCGTATTTAGAGTATAATACATTTACATCTGAACCATTACCAATAAGAGTACCCATCATGGTTCTCTTTTGAGCATCAACAATCTCTGGAGCTTTATTCATGTTACCATCTTTTCTTCTAACTTTTCTTTTGATAGTAACAAAGTCTCCTCTGTCATCACTCTTATTCTTAACATTTAGACCATCAGCTTGAGCAATCTTTTTATTCTTCTCGTCAAGATTACCAACATCAATAGTCCAAACTCCATCAGAATCAAACGTAGTATTTGGGCTTGTAATGCTTGCCCAATAAGCTTTTCCTTTTAGTACACTCATATGTGTATCCTTTCTATATTTTTTGTTAAAATTAAATTATATCATAGAAGTATTATCAAAGTCAATACTTTTTTTCCAAATAAATGTGCTTTTTAAATCAGTTACTTTACACATCTCTATTCTAGAAATTAAATCTCTTTTACCTTGATAACTTCTTCCCCAAACTTTATAGTTTGCATCTTTAAAACTAAATACTCTATCAGTTAAATCAACTAATTGATTACACATTTCTCTAACTTCATTAGAGTTAGCAAACACAAAGTCTTTTTCACGTTCAAAAACAATGTAATCAGCTTTGGTATATATCCAACCTGCATCTCCCATAACATTTTTGAACTCCACTACAGTCCACAAGTCATCAAATCCCTTTGACTTGTCTGTTCCTGTTCTTCTAGCTTTAATATCTACTGTGAATGTTTCACCTTCCTTTGTTAAAATTAAATCAATATGGTCATACATATTTTGTTTTTCTGAAGCTATTGATACTTTATAATCTCTACTACTAGCTTCTTTAATAAACATATTTTCTACTGCAGTACCACGTTTAATGTAGTCTTTATGGTCTTTTCTACCTACAAATTCTTTTACTATCATTAAAATCTCCTTCTAAATATTTAACTGCATTTTTTAATCTAAATAAATCATCATTAAAAAATCCTAAACCTGAATTACAGGTATTACAAGGATGTCCTCTAAATTCTCCTGTATCATGATTGTGGTCTAAAACAAAAACTTCTTTATTATTTTTAAGACCCCCCTGTTCTCCTTCTTTTTTTATATCTTCTCTAGTTCTAGTACAAATAGGGCACTTGTGGTCTTCTTTAGGATAGGGATAAAGTTTTTTTAATCTTCTTAAATCAGCTTCTTTATTTCTAGTACAACTTAAACAGACTCTTTCAATCATTCCTTTCCACTTATATCCTTTTTTAAAACGACTTCTTGATTTAAATTCACCACATTTTTTACATTTTAACTTTTCTTCATTAGAACCTGACTCTAAATAATCATTATCAAAAAAAGTAAGTTGTTCTAATGTGTTTGTGCCCATGTCGTACCTTCCTTCCATTCATTATCTAGTGGACATTTCATTTGTAATTGTTGCTCTGTATCTTTCATAGCATCTTTGGTAATACTACCAAACTTTTGCACATCTTTTTTAGCAACTTCATATTGGTATTCATCATGAATGGATGCAACTAATTTAGCATCTACTCCTGTAGATTGAATACGTTTATTCATATTGACTAGCCATAGTTTACATACAACTGCACCTGCTCCCTGCAATAATGTATTTAATGCAGCATGTGGAGAACGTACATGTAATAGTCTACCATCAATACCTTTTATCTTACCTCGCATACCTGCTTTTGTAACACCATCTCTAACTCTTTTGAGAGCAGGCATATTAGATAAAAATCTGTCAATTAATTGTTGTCCTTCTTTTGCACCTTTTCCAACTATCTTACCTATTTTACTGGCACCTGCACCATACATAAAAGCATATATAAATGTTTTAGCCTGGTCTCTGTCTGTAAGACCTGCCATTTTCATATTAGCTGTATGTATATCTCCTGTTAAAACTTCGTCAGTAAAATTAGTATCATTCATAAGATGAGCAAGACAACGTAACTCTAAACCACTTGCATCTGTTCCAACTATGGAGTGAGTGTAAGGATTTTCTACAGTCCAACAATCCCTACACTCTTTACCATATGGAGAACGAACAGCAGGAATCTGAGCCATGTTAGGACTGTGATGTGCCATACGACCTGTTACAGTCTTGAGAGTAAGAACTCTACCATGTACTCTACCATCTTTATCATCACATGCTTCTATCCATGACTTGATTTGTGCTATTCTTTTCTGAAGTAACAAGTACCTAGAAATCTTTTTAGCTTCTGGTAAATTAATACCATCTAATACTTCTTCATTAACAATTACATTACCTTTGTCTGTATGTTTTTTAGGTTTCCAACCTATATCCATAAGTCTATCAGCTATCTGTTGTCTTGAACCTATATTAAAAGGTATGTATTTTGTTTTTGTTTTTAAATCTTTTCTTGTTGGGTCAAATCTTATACGACCCCACTTTTCTAATTCATTAGCTTCATCTCTTAATGTATTGTATAAAGACATAGCTTTTCTAACATCAAGGTAAAACCCATTTCTTTCTTGTTGGTCTACAATAACTCTTACCTGATGCTCTAAGTCAATAGAAGATTTAGAAAAACCTTTTCCTTCTTTTTTTAAATGTTCATATAACTTATGTGTTATATCCACATCTTGTTGACAATACTTTCTTAACTCATGTGTATATGTTGCAAAAGTGCCTATAGTTCCTTTAGGAAAGTTAAATCTATCTCCCCATGCTCCAAGACTATGACCACCCTCTCTTAGTGGATTAAACATTTGAGATAGTATTAATGTGTCTGTTACCTGTGAAGGTTTAATTTCTACACCCAACAGTCTGTTTAATACAGGAGCATCAAAAGATAAACCATTATGCATTATATACTTATCAATATTTTTAGACCAACTTTTAAATACATACATATTATCTGGGTCAAATACTGTTGATACATTTGTGTCTATATCTTTAGCCACAATACAATTTATTACTGTAGCATTTATTTGGTCTGTCTCTATATCAAGAACTACCTTTTTCAATTTTTTCCTCCTCTCCACACCAACTACATGCTTCTCCTTTACCTATCATCATGTCACTACATTCTATTTCACAATAATGGCTCCACATTTCTGGCTCTTTGTCTTTATCTAACCACTCTTTATAGCCTTCTATCCAAATTTGTTTATCTTCTTGTTTATCTTTTGGTAAGTAAACCATATGAAAAGAACCACAGTCAGGACAAGATAAATTTGTTTCCATACAATAATCTTCATCTTCATGGTCAATGTCATGGTCACCACCCCATATTAATTCTGTTCCACAATGCCAACATTTCATTAGAAAGGTATCTCCTCTTTGTTATCTTCTGCATTATACTCTACTTCGTAGGGATTGTCAATCTCTTTCATACGACCTGTCTCTTTATTATAATGCAGATGTGTAGCTATACCTGTATCTCCTGTATATCTATTCTTTAATATTCTAAGTGTCGTTGTGTTAGCTTTGACCTCATCAGTATCTTGTTGGTTTCTTTCTAATCCAATCACACCATCAGATAAGTGAGCAATACTTGCACTACCACGTAAATGTGAAAGTGTAATCTCTTTACCATCTTCATGACCTCTATCTCCTGCAGGTCTACGTAGATGTGATACTAATAACATACCAATACCTGTTTGTTCTACCAGACTTCTTAACTTAGTCATCAATACATCAATAGACTTTCTCTCGTCTCCCTCATCTTGTCCAGACACAAGTATAGATAAGTGGTCTACAAATATCCACTTACATTCTAATGCCTGTGCCATAAATCTAACTCTAGATAATATTTCGTCATTATCTATAGAGCCAAAATGGTCAAAGGCAAAGAACCTACCAGAGCCTATAGTTTCTTTTTCATATTCTTTTAGTTGCTCTATACTAAACTTGTTTCTAACTTCTTTAATATACAATCTGGCATTAGCTTCTACTGACATGATATTAAATGCAGTATTTTTTATACCTTCTTCTAATGCAAGAATACCTATGTTGTGATTTGTATTTTTAAGTAAATGGTGCATCATCTCTCTCATAATAGATGACTTACCCATACCTGCACCAGATGTGAATGTAATAAGTTCCCCTGTTCTCATACCATAAGTCTTATCATTTAGTTTTGACCAAGGATAAGGGACAGTTTCACAAAAGTCTTCTGTGTATAACTTATCACCCAGGTCTCGTAGATTAATAATACCTGCAGGTGTGTAAGGTTGTGCATTCCACCATGCTTGTGAAAACTTTTCTCTCTTACCCATCTTTAGATACTCATTTGCATCTTTGAACTCCATGTTCATAATCTTACATTTGTTTGGACTAAACAACTGAGCCACCTTCTCACTAGCTTCTTGTCCTTGTTTATCCATATCAAAAGATATGACTATGTTTTGAAAGCTATCTAAATATTCAAATGCTTTTCTACAATCTCGCACTGCAGAACCTGCACCTGTTTTTACAGATACACATGCCCACTTACTACCTAATAATTCATAGGCAGACATAGCATCTACTTCACCTTCAGTTATAGTTATATATTTACCACCACCTGTAAATAAATTTTGTCCAAACAGAGTGGCATCTGATATGTTTCCTTCTACCCACATATTTTTAGTAGGCACATCTCTAACTTTGTTACCTATATTGTTACCACCACTATCAAAATACTTATAAATGTGATGTGTATTCATATTACCATTTACTTTCACTTGTGTATGATATTTTTGTGCTGTTTCTTTACTGATATTTCTCTCAGTCAAAGCACCTGTCATTCCTAAAGTCTTTATTAGACTTTCTGTTTGCATTGGTATTACCTTTTCATGTTGCATATTCTCTCCAAATCTAGTGTTGCAAGAAAAACAGTAGCTATATCCTTCAGAATGATTAACATTACCATCACTTGAACCACATTTAGGACAAGCACCCCTGTCTAGCCATGTTTTTTCCATAATTTTCCCCTAAAAATTTAATTATATATTATATTAAAATAATAATCAATAAATAATTATTATTTTTCTATAATATTTTAATCTATTTCAATAGAACTACCATACAACTTTTCAAAAGAACCTATCTCAGAGCTTTTAGTTTCGTACACATCTTTTTTAGCTAGTTCCATAGCTTCAAAAGACTCATAACCTTCTTCTAAATACTCGTAGTATCTTTCTTTGATTAGCTGTTTGATTTCATCTGCTAATAAGTTCGTCATCTTTTCCTCGTTCATAAATTTATAATATAAAAAATAAAACCAAAGATTAGTAACACAGGAAAAATATTATTTAACCACAAATCTTTAGTTTTCTTATTAGATTTAAACCATTTACCTGTGGCTTTTAATCTTCTTTCTCTCGCCCTACTCATCTTTTATATGACCTGCATCTGGGTTCTCTATCCAACCTTTATATTTTTTATTAGATTTAAGTTCATATAATTCTTCTGTAAGATTTTTTATACGAATCATTAGATTCTTATTTTGTTCTTGTAAATCTCTAACATTTTTTCGTAACATTTCTTCTAAGCTAAGTTTCATTGAACCCTCATTAGTTCTACATTGTCATCTACAAATGCTTGTATTAAAAGTCCCCTCTCACTATAAAGGGATTGTAAAAATTCTTGTGCTTCTTCTTTGTTTTTAAAATACATTATTTTACCACCATCTTCTTCAAGAATGTCTGGTAACTCCACATCTTTTGGGTATCTTAATGCTATAACAAACATATCTTTTTTTTTCATATCTACTCCTAATTATATACTATATTTTTATAGTAGTCAATACCCTACATAAGGCACTACAAAGCATAATAAATGCCATATTATAATACATGCAAATATTTGTAACATTTCTTTATTTATATTTATCATTCGTAATACTCCTCTTAATTTGTGACCATAAGTTATTGTTATACTTATGTAATTTGTATTCAACTTTGTTATCTCTTAACATATCAAACAGTTTGTTTAATACATCTTTCTTCGTAGGTCTTCTATCAAAGTCAATCTCCATTTCTATTTTGTA
>TARA_R100000808_G_scaffold24559_1_pt1 | contig 14962 bp, 2 predicted proteins | sample TARA_R100000808 | Tara Oceans TARA_R100000808 (sample SAMEA2622852) | marine metagenome | biome: marine biome (ENVO:00000447); feature: marine epipelagic mixed layer (ENVO:xxxxxxxxx); material: "saline water (ENVO:00002010), including plankton (ENVO:xxxxxxxx)" | depth 140 m | reverse complement strand
CCTGTTTGACAATCACAATGCATTAACCACGCACCAACTACCACCAATTTAAAATTTTGCTCATCAGTATGGCATTGACCACTTACAATAAAATGAGTTCCCATCGGAGATTTAACAGCACTATTATGAGGAATCATATCCATATCAAAAGTCTGTGAGGTGTTAGAGGCTCGTGAGTTAGCCGATAGTGCTGTACCGGCATCCACTGAAGAAGGAGAAAACAGACTAGACTCTGAATGTGGTCCCCCCCAAGACCAACGATTGCCATGGCATTCGCCATATTTATACACACATGGAGAGCAGGCTGAAGTTGCAGTCTTTGTTTCTAACTTATATTCTGGCGGCACGCCTTGCAGACACACTACGTCATCATTCTGTTTACATGGTGCCTCCAAGTCTAGCACGGGTGTGTAGTATGTATACGTATACTGTTCTTCGTTAGGTGCTATAGAAAATGTAAAACAATCCATATTACAGTCAAATCCTGCACGCTTGCCATGAGTAGCAGGGCCTCCTATGTTGTCGGTGAGCGGAGCGTGATCAGATCTAGGACAGGCCAAGAATGTACCAGCTTGGGCTCCATCTCGAAACTCAGGCGCACAGGGATGATCAGCAGGAATGCTTTGAACGTAGTTGTTGGTAAATCCAGTTCGACAACAACATAAAGAAGCTATTATACCCATCCCACCACATTCGCCCGGAATACTATAAGAGGGTCGATCAGGTGTTGTAATATCACCCTTGCAAATAACTCCTTCATATCCCCATGCCTCTTTATACTTACCCTTTTTAGCAGAATCTGTATACTCTGCACCCTTAGGGCCTATGCCCTGATTCTGCTCCCAAGTGTCCTTCGTCCCCGCTCGACATTGCCACTGCGTACTATCGCTAGGAGAATTCTCAACCGCCATCGCTTGTGTCTTATAGCATTCGCTATCCCCCTGCGATAAATCAAATTGGATATTGCCCTCGCATTTATGTTCTTTCCATTCTACGTCATAACTAGCTACTGGTCCTTCAATCGTAGTAAAATGAGGAGCCATAGTAACACAGGCATGAGTGGTAAAGGTCAAGCCCCCTTCAGGAGGACATGGACAACATCCACAATGACACGACTCACCAAGATCTGCCGCATCGAAACCATACCGGGTCCATGAGCTTGATTGTGTTGACCCACAACATACACAGCATGGTTTTTCTGGAGCTTCGCCGGTCACACCGTCAACAATAGTTTTAATAAGTTTTTCACTCATAATAAATCCTTTTTAATCATCACCATTATCACAGTTGTTCGAGGGTGTTCCTACACTTTTTAAACAACCATCCTCAAACACGAATGTTCTTTTTATAGCAATAAATTGTGCTCCACTACAACACACGTCGGTTACTAACGCAATGTCTTCGGTGTGACCCTCACTACAACCACCACCACTACCACAAGCTTCGATAGTATAATTGCCATTGCCATCTGCGCCGCCACCTGCTGCTATTCTCAGCCCACTTCCAACAGTTAGACATGCTAACTCTTTGCAAGGAGTAACGGACATACCACCTTCACAGTTGTCATTGCCTGTTTTAATCTTTGTTGGGGCTGAGCCCGATAGCATATAATGGCAGTCTTTATTTTCCTGCACGCCTAAACTTGTTATTTCCAAATTCTTTAATGTAAACTTCTTAGCAAATGTTCCATCAAAGTTTGTGCCTTTAACTAGTGATCCGTCTTCTAGATTTAGTCCGGGACCAATCATTATACAATCAGTTGGTGCGCACTCTGTATTCGTAGCACTATCTTCAGCACACCCTGTCTCGCCTATCTTGGTTCCACAAGCATCTATTTCCCACACACAGGTAGAAGCTTCCCCATCTTTCTTCTCCGTTACCTGAAGTCCGCTACCAAACGTTAAACCTTCAAAGTAAGTTGTCGTAACCGAATCGCCACATGTTCCAGCTTTAGTAGCAACAGTCGGCCCATTAATTGTAAACGTTTCAGGGTCAGTAAACGCCCCGTGCAGCCCAGTACCAAAAACCAAACAGCCGCCAAAATCTTCACAGCCTACGGTAGCTCCATCATCATTACAACCTACTGACGCAATTTTTATCCCCGAACCCCCCGACCCCGGTGTGCCACTTAATATCCACCGGCAATCGTCAACTCCCTCGTTCAGTGGCAATAATTCTAGACCTCCCCTTAGCGTCAAATTCTTAAAATACTTATTCTCAATTTTGGGGCCTTTTATTGTATTTGTTACGCCCTCTGTGCTAGCCAACTCTAAGCCATCTCCAACCAGTAAGCACTGAACCACACGTTCCTGACCTTCGCACCCATCGGCAGGTGCGGTACATCCCACAGAGCCTAAAGGAAGTCCTGACCATTCGAGCGTTGGAGTACAGGTTCCTACACCCTCAATCTTTAAACCCTTGTTTATTGTCAAGCTCTGAAAAGAAGATGTTGTTCCGTCGTGATCTATTAATTGTGGACCCACAACTTTAAACTCACAATCGGCTTGTTCGGTTTCCGTAAGTATTAACCCTGTTCCAAACTCTAGTTTTGCAAATGGTTTTGCCTCCTGTGTAGTGCTACAATCTTCTGCTAGAATCTTAGGACCGCTAATAGTAATGGGTCCATCATCGTTTTTAAAATCTAACCCTTTACCAATCCAAAGCTCGTTGCTCCATTTCTTCACGTCCTTTACAACGTTCTCTCCAACCACCTCTCCACAGCCTACTTTACCAATCTGAATTCCGCAACTTGCAATATACTTGCTGGCGTCGTCTTTTATTGCCCCTTCCGTTCCGTCCCTCAGCTCCAAACCATCACCAATCTCTAAGTTACAAAAATGAACTGGCGCTTCGTCGCTACCACATTTTTCACCAGCTTTCCACTTGTCGCCATTAGACGCTGGTGATGATACAGTTGGACCTTTTAGTGTAAACTCGCATTTAGCAGCATCTTTCTCTTCAAGCAATAATCCATCTGAAATTATTAATTTATAAAATTCTTTCGGCTCTATCTTTGCAGTTTCGTCGCACTGCTGACCTTCCGTACCAATTTGTGGTCCTGTGATCTTATAGCATAAATCGTACTCGTCTTCTTTGGTAAGTTTTAATCCCGTTGAAATATTTAATTTTTCAAATCTGGAAGGGGCGATATCGGGATGATCACAACTGTCCTTCATTTCAATATACATTGACGCGCTAATTGTGGCATTACAATCATTTCTTTCCAGTAAAATTCCCTCACCAACATTTAGCTTTGTAAAGCTAAACTCAGGAACGTTCTTTTTTGCCGTATCTTCTGATAAGCAGGTGTTATCGGGTGCGTCTTGATAAATATGAGGACCGGTAATCTTAAATATACAGTTGTTAAAGTTATCAACCCATAAACCACTCCCAAACCATAATTCTTGAAACGAATATGGACCGTCGTTAACGTCACAATCAACCAGCTTCACTCCCGGTCCTTCAATCTTCCACGTACAAGAGGAAGAAGTCCACGTAGGAGTAATACCTTTGCCAAACTCTAGTGTAGAAAAATGGCTTTCTGTTCCGTAACTTGCAGTCACACAACTATTATTGTGTTTGCCCTTCGGTCCTGCAACTTTAACATTACAATTACCATCTTTCTGAGGAAATAATCCAGTAGAAAAGATGAGCTTATCAAAAGCTTGATCTGCAAAACTAGAGCCACCACCACACGGCGTATGAGACACTTTAGGCCCTGAAATTCTATAGTGACAATCACCATCCGCACTTGCAAATGTCAATCCAGTACCAATAACGAGATTGCTAAAAGCAACAGGATTTTCATTTGTGTCGCAAGTGTTGTTTTGAAGAGTCGGACCACCAATGTTAAAATTACAATTAGCCTCATGGCTATCAGTTTTGATAACACGCAAACCGCTAGTGAATGTAACGGACTGAAATTGGGAATCGATTGCAGGATTACCACACATTGCTGCTTTAATCTTAGGCCCTGTAAGAGCAATTTCACATTTCGTAGCATCATAAGCATAATGTAAGCCAGTCCCAACAACAAGATTTTTAAATGCCACAGGAGTTGCAGGGCTACTACCACAAGGACTATGTTGAATAGTAGGACCAGCCACGTTAAACTTACAGGCATCTGCTCCAGCAGACCCTTCTTGTTTAACCCGCATACCGCTTACAAACGTTATTTGTGTAAAGTGATGATCAATATTGGTAGGATTTTCACAATCAGTCACCTTAATCTTAGGACCATGAATAACCACTTCACAATCTTTCACCTTCTCATAATGCAAACCACTACCAATAAGAAGTTTGGATAGGCCCTCAACAGATCCGTTCTCGCAACCACTTTCTTGAATGGTAGGACCAGCAATCTCCCACTCACACTCATCACGCTTCACTGTTCGCATTCCACTTATAAATCTAATAGTGTCAAAAGCTTCTGCGATACCTTCGGCTGCGCCATTACACTTCCCCGATTGTATTTTAGGTCCGGTAATCTTAATATGACAAGCATTACCGTCTATGTCTGACTCCATAGTTATGCCGCTACCAATAATTAGTTTCTCATACGGTTTAGCTTCCGCAGTAGTGCCACATCCACTCTTTTGAATTTTTGGTCCTGCAATTTTCCATTCGCATCCGTCTTCGCTGATCTTTTGAGAAGTAAGACCACTTACAAATATAAGCTTGCTAAAAGATTCTGCTATACCCTGCGTTGAACCATCACACTTCCCAGATTGTATTTTAGGCCCTGTAAGTTCAACATGACAATATCTTTCAGGATCATTAGGATCTTCTGGTTGTGATAGTTGATAAAATCCTAATCCACTTCCAATCACCAAATTAGACAATCCCTGTCGTGAGCCATTATTATCGCATCCACTTTCTTGAATAGTAGGGCCAGAAATTTTCCATGTACATCCACTTGGATCGGTCTTAGCCAACCTCATACCACTCACAAAGATAAGTTTATCAAATGACTCCGGTTCATTTTGCGGTGTTCCCTGACAATCGCCAGACTGAATTTTTGGTCCAGTAACTACAAAATCTCCAATCCCTAAACCGCTTGGCCAATTTCCTTCTAAACCACTTCCAATCATGAAACAGCCCGTTAAGCCCGTACAAGGATTGCACGCATCTTCACAACATCCAGTTGTTCCGACTTTTAAAACGCCACTTGTTCCTGAAGGAGGAGGTATAATCCAATATTTACATTCGGCGGTATCGTAATACGCCATAGCCTTTGCGCCTGACTCAATTTGCGTATTAGTCCAATTTTCTACATCAATAGTGGGGCTTTCAACCGGTGATCCACCAGAAGTTATATCGTTCTTGGTTTTGATTACTATACCCTTACCATCAGCCCCCGGACCAATATTACCCGAAACCTCTATTTGATAAAGTCTAAAAGCATTCGGTGAGGTCCACACACCTCTCTTACGATCAAAACGTAAATCAACAGGAGCAACCGGCCATGTACGAGAATTCGCCAACCAATCATCCTTAAATTCGTCTTTTAGATTAGAATAACTAGTCTGAAAACTACCTATCGAATCTCCTGCTTTATTAGGAATGGGCTTACCATTAAGATCATAACCCCAACCATGTATCATTAGTGGACCACGTAAAGCTAAAAATCTGTAGTCTTCATTATAATCACTTTGCAGAGAACCTCCTTCACTCATTCCTCCACTTTGCATTAATAACTTACCGGGATTGTTAGAACTCCACTCTTCGCCCGCATTACCTCTAGCTACGCCTTCAATATCATGGCCTTTAGTACTAGATGCCGCACGACCATCGTCTTCTCCAATCCAAGTGTTGTCAATGTCTTTAGGATTTGTAAGAAAATTAAGATATTTAGCAGTAATATCTAACGGCTTAACAGCATTACCCTCGGCATCCATTACCGGAGGAGGAGGTCCAGTGCTATTACTCAGGTTGCTATCTGCGCCGCCGACGCTACCACAACTTCCAAAACTGGAAACTACTTTAGGTAAATTACCTTTATCGCTTGATGAGGACTGTACGGGTCTAAAAAAACCATCCATAGTCATCATAGAAGTTTTATCAGCCTCTGATTTAGCATAAAAAGGCATCGTGGTCTTAGTCGGTGATATTACTAATTTCCTTTGGAAATCAGCACTGCTATCGCTAAGCATTTTGCCCACAAAAGCCACGGCAGGACTTTTCGGAGCTACATTGCCTTTACCAATATCAGAAGCTACAGAACCTGCCACGTCCGTACGACGTTCAGACGCACGAATTAAATTCCTTAAAGCAGAACGTGCCCTCATTTCTCGCTCGCCTTTTTGACGATTTAAACCAATTTGTTTAAGTCTTTCAGCATTACCTTTAGTAAATCTACCAAAAACTGGAGTAAAGCTATTAACGGTATAGGTAGTAGTAACGCCATTAGTGCCCACAGAAACACTTATATTAGATATAACGGCGCCGCCTGTTAGGGTAGATCCCCACCCATAAAAACTATAGTTAAAACCACCAATGCTTCTTTTTCGTGTGTCATAAGTGCTGCTTACCGCACCTCCGTCATTAATGTTTGACGCCAACGTACGTGTAGGTAAGCCGGGAACAGAAACCTCTCCTCTTGCCGCCTCTTGCTGCCAAGTCGAACTTTCTGCAATCTTAGCAGTACCTGCGGCATTCATAGAATCAAAGCCACCATACTCCCACGGAACAAGCCCTTCGTCAACCTCTACGTTAGTACTGCCGGGGTCTGCTCCGGCTTGTTTCCACGGACCATAACAAGTCGTAGTACTTTGCAGCGGTACTCCAATACCTGCGGGATCAAGCTTATATGCTGGACCCAACGCATTAACAGTGGCACCTTGACCATCAAGTTTTTTCTTCGAATTGGATACGCCGTCCTGTTGCTCGACAGATGCATTAGTAGTAAGCTTACCAGTACTCTGGAAAACATCTATAGGACGATTAGTTTCAATACTGTCCTCATCAGCTTCAACGTCTACAATACCATTGGACAAAGTAATCAAGGCCCCTCTGATACTATCTTTAGTTCCTTCAGGATCTTTGGGAGATCCTATAACCCACTTCTCATCGACGGTTGCTTTTATCCATATATCATTATTGTCTGGATCTACAATAAAGCTATCGTTATTAAGTCCTTTCGTATTGATATCATCTCCACTAGAAAACTTAACCATAGGTTGAACTTTACCGCTATCGTCCTTAAACATATCGCTAGCTATGCTAGGATTAGTTAAACCTAATATAGTCGTCGCGTCTGATGCGTAGTTTACGCTTGGCCATGCACCATCTGTCGATACTATATCACTATAGGTGACTTGGTCTGTATCACTATCAACCGACCTACAAATAACACTATCCAAAGAAAAATAAACTAAAAACTGCTTACCATAAACGTCTGAAACATAGGAATTAAGCCAATGGTGAAGGCTTTTGGCGTCTCGAAGAGCTTTAGATGCAGGATCGCCAGTCGGATCATCGTCGTTAGTGCTAGTCTTGATATCCGCCGCATTATCTTGAGCGTTCGGATCAGCGCCTACAACATCCGTAAGTTTGAGTCCCAAAGTATCTGAAAAGTACTTATAAAGCACACTGTTCTTATTGCCCGGATTCTGAATCAGTTTTTGAAAGCTTTCATAATTACCCGCTGCGGCTCTCAATTCATTTTCACCAACCCAATTTTTATTTCCGGGAACAGGATCATTTAGAGCCAAATTAATTTTACGGAAATCTAATTCTACTTCCCAAGATAATGGACCCGACCCCTGTTTAGCTTTTAACGGTACACCTTCAGCATCCCAACCCCAAAAAGGAGTCATACCCTGTTGGTTTGTACACTGATAATACTGTTTAACTTTTCCCCCAATAAGCATGGTTGAATTAACTTCAGCACGTAACTCTTTACCTAGAGCTTTGCTTATTACATTTTGACCAGAAATAAATGACTGAATACCATTAATAGCTGGTTGATTTTTACGAGCTATAGTTACTACCTTAATAACATATTTGCCGAAACCCGGAAACATTTGCAGATAATAATCACAACCGGCATCTTCACAAACCTGATTCACTATATCGCTAACAGACATTGTCGGTCCAGTTAGACGATAATTGTTATTGGCTTGAGGAATGGAAGAAAGATCTAATATATAGCTATCGTTCTTAAAGGCTAAACCCTTACAGTATGTGCCATTTCCTCCTATACCACCAGTTAATGCTTCTAAGCTCTGTTGTATCAAGTACCACGGAATACCACGACTAGTTCTGTTAGATGATCCGAACCCTCCAGCAGGAGCACCAAAAATAGTACCGTTAAAATCCTTTTGAGAACAATTCCCACCCAGAGATTCTAAAAATCCATAAACATTAATAATATTATAAAAAGGGACCGGACCTTCGTAGTGATCCAAAATAACCTGAGTATTATCTAAAATAGGATGAGGAGAGATAAGTTTTACATTGTATAGCGCACCATCAGAACCTTGTTTGGAATTCCATGACTGCACTAAACCACAAAAAGAAAAACTACCCATAGAAAATACAGCAGCTTGACCTACTGTTGGTTCAATAAAGGCCTCATTACAATCAGCAGCTAAGTTAATAGTAACTTCCGAAGATTGACCTCCCCATCCCGCAGAGGCATTAAAGTCCACAACGCTAACACCTAAGAACTTAGCACCGGGAATAGAACCACAAATACTAGGCTGTTTGGCCATATAAACTTCTCCTAACTACATTTAACATGATCCTATCTCCCAAGACTTACTTCTAGTATAGTGTCCTGCTGCCGCCTCCCAAGTTTCAGTATCGCTAGTAACAAATGAATTGTCTGGATCTGCGAAAAGAGTATCATATGCCGATACACTCTTTATATTAGTATAATCAGATGTAGGTTTATATATAACATCAACAGAAACATCTTTCGTTTGAGGACCAGTTGCTCCCAAGCTTTGTAAAAGCGGACCATTGCTCCCTCTTCCTAAGATTGTAATTGAAGCATATAAGTCTGGACGACCATTTTCAGTAACTGAAATCGTTTCTGTTATTGCGCTCGAATCTATAAAGTCTAATCTATCATTATAAGAATAACTATAGGTCACAGTTCCTGCTATAGGATTATAGCCAACAGTACTAGATAAAGGTAGTTGATGTAATGGATAACTGGGTTTGGCGGCTCGGATATCGAGATGAGCTGTCTTCTCTAAAACTTTCTTTGCTCTGCTATAAAGAGATCCTGAAACGCTTGCCCATTTCGTCAAAGCTGCCTCAAATTTATCATTGCCTGTTGGAGGACAGTCATTTCCACACGGAATATAATCAATACCTTGAATAGTACCATTAACAGTAATACTAGTAAAAGGAGTGTCGGATGACTGTTCTGAGCTACCCTCAAAATCTTCAAGAGCACCATTCTCAGTAGCAGGCAAAGCAATATATGTTTGACTGCCAGCACAAGACCCATCACTTTTATTAACAGAGAGCGTTTTAAAAGTACTTCTAATATTTAGTCCGTCCACACACATAACGCCGCTAAAATAATCGCTAAAATCGCCCGTTGCACATAATTCAGATTGAACATAATTCTTGGCGCGTTGCCATGGATCAATATAATCTTCGGTGTCTGTAGGTGCTAAAGAATCGCCTTGTGCTGAGACATTTTTGGTAATAGTAAATACCGAAGGTAGCTGTACGTTGAAAACGCTATCTGCGGCAGCAGTACCCACTCTCTCATTAAAAAATTCTATACTAGTATCTTGAGATAAGGATATAAGTCCCGATGATGACATGTCTCCTTGACCGCCTTCCAATCCTACCGCTTCAGAGCGAGCACCAATCAAAGTCGGTAGTTCTAAAGTAATAGTATATGTTGCTTGTCTGACATAATTGTCACCAGCAGCATTAGCTATATCAATATTTATTACTTTAGGATATCCACTAATAATAGGATCTTTATCATCACATTTTAATAATAATACTTCAAAATCTTTTGCAAAAGCGTCTCTTAAATCTTGAGCGTCAGTGAGAACAGTGGTCATACCGCCCTTATTATCATCTAGGTTTAGTCCGGTAGGAAGTATGGTTCCATTAAGGGTAAGGGAGTACTTAGTTGCGATACCGGTATTGGAAGGAGTCTTTATAACTTCTTTATTAACCGTAAATAATGGTCTGGGGCTAAATTCATAATCCCCATATTTAAATGTAATACCGTCGCCTAATGGCATTGCAATACCCCTTATAACTAAGTTTTAAATTTGTAGGTTTAAGATCCAGAAAAATCAGAATTGGCAGGCTCAGATGCTGAAATGGTGCCGCTATCACCACTAAGATCATTTCGAGCTTCTGGTTTAACAGCTTTTTCAATAGCAGTTTTAATTTCACCTCTAATTGTACTTATTACACCCTTACTCCAATCTTCTAAAACCTTACCTCCAACTAACTGAACAGTAATAGCTCCTAGCTGTCCTGTCATTTCAATTTTTGGTGGAATAGCTCCCTTAAATGCTCCCATAATCTTTTCAGCCACATAATCACCACCGGTTTCAAACACCAGACTCATCTTTTCAGCTAATTCTTTACCTTCCATTGTCTTACGTAGCTCGTCAAATACATTACCGCTGGCAGCATTTTTGTCGCCAGCCACATCTGATGGTGTGGGTGGATTGACTGGAGCGTTTCGTGGATCAGTACTGTCTTTCTGAGCTTGAATATTATTTGCGACCTGTTGTTGTGTTTGTTGTCGTTTTACTTCTTGAGACAGGGCTCCTGTATTCATAGATAATCCAGCATTTCTAATACTCAAATTATTAGAGTTTATCGCAGCATTTCTAAAACCAGCTAGTCTGCCAGCAGTATCGCCGGGACGCAACATAGCATCACTTTTCAATTGAGCAATCTCTTTACCTTCCTTTTTCTTTTTATCCCTATTCATAACTTTTTCTAAAGTTTTGTTGTCTTTTGCTGCATCGGCACTAGCCTTACGGTCGGCTTTGTACTTGTCTTTATCTATACCTGTTGCCCCAACAGGACGACCAGTAGCCGGATCTATCTTTACCACATCGTTCCTCGCTACGGGTGGCTGAACTGTAGCGTTTCGTGGATCGTCAAGCTCGTCTTCCTTCTGAGCTAGGATTGATCCCCAACTATCTGGAATAGCGTCGAAAAGTGCAGTCGGTAAAGACGACAAATCAACACCGGCATCTTGCAACACTTTTGTCAAGCCATCAATCATACCAGTTAATGCTCCAGTAGCAGCTCCTTCATCTTTTTTCTTAAGTTGAAGTCGTCCCCCTTCTCCTTTGACATACGTTTCACCGCCTATCTTGTATTCTTTTTCAGCAGCTTTTGCAGTTTTTTCAGCAACGTCTTTGGCTTCACTCTTCGGACCACCAGTACCTAATAATCCTATAATCGTATCCATTCGAACAAGAACATCTGAACAACATGCGCCAGCAGCAGTCCCCTCCTTGTTTTCTTCATCTGTTTTTACGTCTGAGGCCGTTGGTAGAGCTTCATCAGTCACTACTTTCCCTTTTATGCGCTTCTTTTTCGTTCCCGTTCCCTTCTGCCACACCGGTTTTGTTTGTGCGTAGGAAGAAGGATCAGTCATAGACACCACTCCCGCCGCTGCACCATAGGCAGATTTTCCGGCTTCCCACATCCGACCGGCTGTTCCCATGCACACACAATTTTTAATTTCGCCTAAAAGCTGAACTATAGAAGATAATTCAGGAATGGTAGCGGCTTGTTTGTCCTGTTCCGCAACCGCTATATCAGCTGCTGTTGTTGCTGCTTCTGCTTGCTGTTCTTTTTCTTTCTGTTTTATCTCTGCTGTGGTGAGATCCTCTGTAGGAACAAGCGCGGGTTGTATTGGAGCAGTTTGTGGTGGCGATGTCTTCTTTTCCTTTTCTCTTGCGGCTTCATCATCTTGCAATTGTTTTCTAGCGACCATTTTCTTTTTGAATTCTGTTTTGGATTCCAGATTAGCCTCTGCTTTATCCAACGCCTTCTTTTTCTCCTGTTGATCTATTTTCGAATCTCGTTCTGCTTGTGCTGCTGCCGCATCACCGGCTGCTTTAACTCTTTCTTGTTTGAGTTTGTCGCTAATGTCCCCTTCGTCCTTTTTAGCCGCTTCTTGTTCTGCTTTTTCTCGTGCTTCCTTAACTTTGGTATCATGAGCATTTTGTGACTCAGTGAAAGCCTTCTGAGCCGCATCTCGTTCGGCTGTAGCCTTAGCCACGTCTTTATCTACCGATGCCATATCAGCAGCATCGAGCCCACCACGCATCAACGCAAACTCTTGAACAGCATTTTCAAAATTCGTGACTGCCGTATTAAATCCTTGATCCGCATTATCTAATACCGTAGCCAGAGCTGCTTCTTCGCGCTCTAACATTTTTTGCATAACACCAACCTGCATATCTCCTATTTTTTCCATCTCCTTACCTAATAAGGCCGCTTCATTCTCAGCCTTAAACATTTCATCCAAATTATCACGTAATATATCGCCCAACTTTTCCAGCTCTAAAGAATCAGCCAAACCGGAAAATGAACCAGCTAAGTTCGTCATTAAGTTATCCATGACCTCGCCTCTAATGTCGGCCATAGCTCCAGCATCGCTAGTATCTACCCCTCTCTGTCTAGCAATATCTTCTGTTTTTCTTCGTATTTGTCCCATAATCAATGGATCATTACTTTGAATTCTTCTCATCAAATCAGCGCCTTCTTGCCTATTCAGATCTTGATCAGAATCAAACATTTTTTCTACAGCGCTCAAAGGTGCAGTAATTTGCTGATTGAAGTCCTGTACTGACATTTCACCACGTTCCAACTTATCCAAACCATCAATAATACTAGTAACGGTTCCTCCAAAATCTTTTTGTCTAGCTTGTTGTTCAGCAATTTTAGCTTCAATCGCAGCTAACATTCTAGTATCATTCGACAACTGTCTTAAAGCAGCCTCTGTTCCATTAATCTCTCGATTCAGCTTACCCAATTCCTCAGAGTTTTTCCTAACCTCCTCTGGAGTACCTTGTCCCTGTACCCCTTGCAATTTTTCACGCTTCTGATCCAGTGTTTCTAAACGACCAAATAATGCGGCTGGATCGAGTACGTTACCAGTAAATGCAGTACCTTCTCCCGGTTTCAAACCACCCCTCATTTGAATGGTCATTCTTTTTTGTAAATCGCCTTGTGCTCGCTGAAAAGCACCCGCAGTGTTACCTAAAGCACTGTTAACTCTGTCGCGTATTGCTTCTTGTTTATCAAGCATACTTAATTCCACTTCCATGCGACGTTTAGCCATTTGTTCCTGTATTCTTGCAATGTCCATTAAGGCATTTTTCATTTCCGCAACACTTTTATCAAAGCCAGCCATCTCTTCTTTAGTTGCATTAAATGCTTTACCTAGAAGATCACTAACATTTCCTCCTTCTTCAAACATTTCTTTAAGAGTGTCAAATGTAAATGCACTACCGCCTTGTCGGGAGGTTGCCCTACCTTCTTCTAATGCTGCCGTTAACGACTTTAACATTTCGGGAGGAAGGGAGCCACCAAATTCTAGCTGCACAGCATCGATGACTTCTTGATTGGTTAATTTTGCACCACCCGCTTGAGCAGCATCAAGCTTATCAACCACATTACGCATAGCAAGAGGAAAATCTCGACCTGCTTTTAACATTCCTGATGTATCACGAAAAGCTGCATCAGCTTCTGGAGTATTTCCTCCAAAGGCTTTCAATTGTCCTATAGATGAATCAATTTGTTGGTCGCTAGCAGAAGCAAGATTTTCAAAAGGATTAAATTGTTTAAATTCTCCAATAGTCTTTTCCCCAGTAATTTGTGCAAAGGCAGTTTTCATCTGATCGGCTACAAGTCCCATCTGAACAGCAATACCCTGTGTTCTTTCACCAAACCGTTCCAACCCCGCCACTAAAGCATCTAATGCTTTTCTCGATCTTTTTGCAGCATCTTCAATAACCTTCTGTTGTGCAGCGGCTACTTTCTTGGCATTGATCTCTTCCATTTGCGAAAGTATGATTTTCTCTACCATTTTTTTATGTTCGTCATCAAGACCGCTATTTTGAATAGCAGCTTTAGCCTTGCTCATATCGCCAGTTTTAACTAACTCATCAATGTCTAACTCACTTCTTAAGTTAACAAAGGCCGCTTTTAGTTCTTTTCCTCCCTCATCACCCAACAAATCTGCTTCAGCTCTAATACCATCAATTAATCCTACTTCTATCTTAGTAGCAGTTAATTTATTAAGCTCTTTAACAAATCTAGATGTTTCTCCTGTGCTACCATTGAGAACTGTATTCATCTGCTTAAAGGCCGAGGTTGTAAGACTAGCTTGTTCAGAAGGATTAAGATTTTGAGAGGTAGTTTCAATAGCTGCTATCTCTTTGACTTGGGACATATCAAGCTTATCAATTAAAGATCCAGATGCTTGATCCACAGCCTTATTTAAATTTTCTATAAACTCAGGAGTAATAGATTGAGCCGCCCTATCAAATGATAAAGCAGTATTTTGAATAGTCTTATCTGTAGTAAATAGAGCCGTTCCTAACCCAACCAGAGCACCCACCAATGCACCTGTAATAGCTCCCGCTAGAGTACCTATAACTGGAACAACACTTCCTATCGCACCTCCTAAAATGGCCCCAGCAACAGCACCTCCACCTGTAGATACTGCACCGCCGCTGATGCCTCCTGATGTCCCCGCCCATTTTTGAACAGTACCACCCGTACCTAACATTTGAGATAAGCCGAAACCACCCTCTGCTTTGTCAAAAGAAGCTGCCTGAATCTTATCAAAAGACTGTAGAGGTTTCGCTACAGCGCTATTGAGATTAATCATAGCAGTAGTACTAATTTCATTTAATTTGGCAAATCTTCCTAGTTGCTCATTGGCACCCTTAAGGTTTTCTTGCATTTCTACAAAAGCATTAAATTCTGCTTGAGCTAA